>Ga0316206_1000731_pt1 | contig 37899 bp, 36 predicted proteins | sample 6monthpyrite_MG_FD_204942 | JGI IMG/M metagenome (GOLD analysis project Ga0316206, IMG submission 204942) | Microbial mat bacterial communities from mineral coupon in-situ incubated in ocean water Damariscotta River, Maine, United States -... | ecosystem: Environmental > Aquatic > Marine >...
GCTCAACTGTTTGATTTTGTTTTTAAATTTCATTGCTTGATCAGCTCCAGAAGCATAAGTGATTTATCGTCTTTATTCTTTAATTGTTGCCACTATTATGAGCGGCTAGTTAACAATATCTTTATCTGCCAACTATATCCTTTAATTAGAAACAGTTACAGAACTTTCGTACCTTGATTGTAGTAAACACCGAACATGGATTAGTGTCAAGTATAAAAGACCTGTGTATTGTAAATAATTTGTGACCTTACTCAAGTATAACCTGAATATTTCCAGCTTATTTTGTAATTTGACTATTTATCGCTTTCTTTCTGGATGCCATAGCCTTCTCACGTGCTTTGACAGCCAGCTCACGCGCCTTATCATATTCACCATTTTCCAGTGCAGACTCCGCATTTTTCAGCAGGTTGTAAGCTTCAAGGAATAACGGATTAGACTTGCCTTTCACATCAACGGTACGCGCGGCATTAATAGCCTGTCTCGCATCACTCATCTCCTGCACAGGAAAACTGCCACAAGCTGAAAGCCAGAATACAAAAACCAACGTAAGAAAATAACGACTATAGGGGTACATCAAGCTCGGGACTCCTTCATGGTGACGCGACTTTTACTGTATATTCAGGCAGACTATACTCCTCATGTTAACTACGTCAAGGCACAAAGGAATTTGTTTTTATGAGCAAGAATACTGACCAGACACAGATTTTTTTTAACCCCGCTTGCAGCAAATGCCGCATGACACTGGAATTACTGGACGAACATGACATTAAACCGGATGTAATTGAGTATCTGTCCACTCCTCCGGATTTTGATACCTTAAAACAATTACTACAGATGCTGGGGATCAGTGCTGAGAACCTGATACGAAAAGGTGAATCTATCTACAAAAAGCTGGATCTTGCCAATCAGGATCTGGATGAAAACGCGTTAATACAAATCATGATTGATAACCCGATTCTGATAGAACGCCCGATCGTTGTACGTAATGGTAAGGCCATCATTGGCCGACCACCTGAACGTATACTGGAAATCCTGTCATGAGTGAGGTTCTTGTACTGTTTTATAGCCGTTATGGCGCGACCGCAGCGATGGCACAACAAATTGCGATAGGCATAGAAGAAGTGGATGGCGTACAGGCCCGGCTGCGCACCGTACCTGAAGTGTCAGCGGTGTGTGAGGCAACTGAAGGTAATATCCCGGACAAAGGTGCCCCGTATGTCAGCCTCGACGACTTACGTGAATGTAGCGGTCTGGCTCTTGGCAGCCCGACCCGTTTCGGAAATATGGCCGCATCTCTGAAGTATTTTATTGATAGTACCAGTAGTCTGTGGCTCTCAGGTGAATTGAGTGGCAAACCCGCAACTGTGTTCACCTCCACATCCAGCCTGCATGGCGGTCAGGAAACCACCCTGACCAGTATGATGTTACCTCTCATTCATCATGGCATGATGTTATTAGGCGTGCCTTACACCAGCACTGAATTACTCCAGACCAAAACAGGTGGCACGCCCTATGGCAGTAGCCATCTTGCAGGTGTTGACAGTCAGAATGAATTATCAGACGAAGAAAAAATTATCTGTCGTGTACAAGGTAAACGTATAGCTACCGCAGCCACCCTGCTCTGTCCCAATAACCAGGAATCAGCACTGAGATGAAAAACACCAAACTAACCCGTTTTATTGCACTGGCCGGTTACCTGGGTCTCTGGTTGCTGATACCTGCATGGTACGGCTGGCTCGCCCCTTCTGATCATTTCCCCCCGGGAATGGCGATTGCATTTTTATTAACACCGCTGGTTTTCCCCCTGCCAGGTATGATCAAGGGCAAACCATACACCCATGTCTGGGGAGCCTATGTTTCATTGATCTATTTTGCACACGGCATTGGCGAGACCTATAGCGAACCCGATCAACGCTGGTTAGGTAGCCTGGAAATTTTCTTAAGCCTGATGTGGTTTACCGGGTCTATTTATTATGCGCGTTATAAATCATCAAAGGCTTGATATCTTTAACATCTGAAAAAAAATTAGTTACAGGAGCAGATTTATCCGCGATAAACTCTCAAACATTCCTGAGCGAATTCACTCCTACGATAAGATATTTAGAACATGTTAATTAAGTGGCACTATCTCTTCCCGGCATTTCCTTGATATAAACATCCTGCTTGCTGTATGGAATCTCAATACCTTCAGTGTTGAATCTTTTATAAATAGTTGTATTCAGTACATCCAGTACACGCCCACGTAGCTCAGGATTTTCAATCCAGCACATCAGGTCAACATCCAGACTCGATGCTCCAAATTGACGAAAACGTACCCGTGGCTCAGGGTTATCACATACTTCCTTTTCGCTCACTGCAATTTCCTGCATTATGTCTTTCACCCGATCAATATCAGACCCGTATGCAACCCCGACACTCACGCGAATACGATATTTTTCATGCGGCCCACCTGATTCATTAATAATACGCGTGTTACCCATAATCGCATTTGGAATAGTAATTTCAACATCATCTCGCGTTAATAATCGCGTACTGCGAATACCTATATGGGTTACCTTGCCGCGTTCTCCACTATCGAGCACTACATAGTCACCAATTTTATAAGGCGTATCAGCCAGTATGAAAACACCTGAAAACAGGTTAGCAAGTGTATCCTTGGCCGCAAAACCAATCGCGATACCGGCAATACCTGCCGAGGCCAGCCAGGCCGTCATGTCGATATTCCAGGAACGGAAAATAAAATAAATTGAAACAATCAGGACAATAATAATACCGAGGTTCTCAAACAAGGGTAAGGTTTGAATAGGCACGATTGACTTGCCAGAAGTACTGCTCATAGCCCGCAGTACAATACGGATTGTACGCATAGCAAAACCGGACCACATAAATACCAGCACAGTCGCTACAACAGACTCGGTTATACTAACAAACGCTGCGGGTAGTTGTAATGGTAACAACGCCATGACCATACCGGTCAGCAACAAACTCCAGAATACCGGACGACGCAATGCAGAAATAATCTGGTCATCCCAATGGAATCTTGTTTTAGTCGCAAAACGGCCTGCTATCCTCGTCACTACAATAACTGAAATACTCGCGATCAGAAATGCGAGTACCAGCACCACCAGGGAAATCGCAAAAGGGTAATCACCAAAAAAACTGGTGACAGGTTTCAGCTGTACCAGCCAGTCATTCAGCATGCTGGCTTGCACGGATTCTTTTGCTGCCATTATTGATCCCCTTTTACTGGTAACTTGTCAGCTTCTGAAAAAACATCGCGTATCAATGGAATGGTAATTCGTCGCTTCCTGATCAGTGATTCCTGATCAAGCCTGTCAAGGACGCTGATTAAATGAGATAGATCTCGTGAAAAATGATTCAGTAAATAACGGGCAACATCTTCATCCAGCTGCAACCCTTTTTGTTTTGCGCGTTGTTGCAGGACTTGCTTTTTCTGCTCATCGTCAGCCGAAGGTAAATGAAAAACCTGACCCCACTCAAGACGCGACACCAGATCCCTGAGTGAAAACCCTGATTCTCTCGGACTTGCAATCGCCGCAAAAACAAGCTTTCCGCCAGCCTCACGCATCCGGTTAAACAGGTTAAAAAAAGCTTCCTGCCAATCTGGCCTGTCTACAATCATCTGAATATCATCAACACAAATCAATGCCATTGATTCCATCCCCTGCAGTATCTCTGGTGAGTAATCAAGCAACTCAAGCATTGGCAGGTAATTACTCATAACACTCTGTTCACCTGCCTGCTGACACACGGCCTGCAATAAATGTGTTTTACCTGCAGAAGCTGGTCCCCACAAATAAAAAACAGTTTCGGTCTCTGCGAAGATAAATGCAGATAAGGCTGCTGTTAAAAACGCATCATGACTATCAACAAAATTTTCAAACCGGGCATTTTCATTTAATTGAATGGGCAAAGGTAGCTGCACGTGGGAATAGGCCTTATCTCTTATTTATTAGCAGGGTCATAAGCGGTACTGGTTATATAATCACTGTGAAGATGGCGTAAAAAAACCAGCAATACAGCAGCAACAGGCAAGGCCAGCAATATACCGATAAATCCAAATAACTGCCCGCCCGCCATCACAGCAAAAATAACGGCCACTGGATGCAGGCCTATTTTATCTCCCACCAATGCCGGAGTCAGAACAACACTTTCCAGTAACTGACCAACCCCGAAAACAATCACAACATAAACCAGTTGCAACCCTTCATACCCGGGTTGCAGCAGAACCGCAATAGTAGCTGCGGATATACCTACTATAAAACCCAGGTAAGGTACAAAACTCACCAGGCCTGCCAGCAGGCCTATCAATAAAGCAATTTCCAGCCCGGCGAGCTTCAGGCCAATGCTGTAAATAATTGCCAGTACCAGCATCACCAGTAATTGCCCTCGAATAAATGCACCTAAAACATCATCCGACTCTTTGGCTAATGATACCGCTTTAGCTTCTATTCTTCGTGGAATCATTGCATGAATACGCTCAATCAGAATATCCCAGTCACGTAACAAATAAAATGTCACTACCGGAATCAATACCAGTGAACTTAGCCAACCCACCATTGCAATACCGGAACTGGAAATTGAAGCCAGTATCACTTTGGCTACACCCCCTGCCTGTTTCCAGTAAGCACTCACCCACTGCTTGATATCTCCCGTGTCCAGTGAAATATCACCTAAACCCAATTTGGCAGACAACCAGGGAATAAATTCCTTCTGTATTCGATCCAGATAAGCCGGGATTTTTGCAAATAATACACGCAGCTGTTCTTCTATCATCGGAACCAATAGCAACAATGCAATGATGATGATTAAAAATATAAGCGTGAATACCAGTGTAACTGACAAGGTTCTTGATAGCCCTCTTTCCTCAAGACGATCTGCAAGTGGATCACCCAGATAGGCAAATAAAGCAGCAATCATAAAAGGTGATAACACAGGTGCAAGTAAATAAATCAACCAGCCTGTTAATGACAAGCCCGCTATCCATAACCATTTTTGTGAATCTGTCATGTAAATTTCCCTGTTAACTTTTCATTATTATTGTGACTGACTATCCATCTTTGCGCGTACCATCTTTCGACTCCATGTCACCACATAATCCAGACCGCTTAATACAGTCGTAAACAGCACCGCATAAATCATATAGTCGATAACCCACGCAGCAATCCCGAGATTACTTTTATAAAACAGTATGACAACCACCAGCAGAATTTGCATCAGGGTATTCAATTTGCTGATAATCGTCGGAGATGCATTCACACGCTCAACGCGGAAATAATAAAAAAGACCACCCAGTACAATTAATAAATCACGTAAAATAACCGCTACCAGCAACCAGACAGGTATAAGGCCAATCCAGGTCATGGTGAAATACACCGACACTTGCATGGCCTTGTCCGCGAGCGGGTCAAGCCAGCCACCCAGATGACTGCCCCATTCGTATTTACGTGCCAGATAACCATCCAGAGCATCTGAAAAACCGGCAATCATAAACAATACAAGCGCCCACTCATAGCGCTCTTGTAACAGGTACCAGACAACGGGAGGGATTAACAATACCCGTAAAAAACTGATCAGATTTGGGATGTCACTTTTTTTCACGGTTTTAAACGGTAACGAATTTCCTGTGTCAGATTAACCTGGCCCGGTGGAGTTATTACTGGCGCTTCATTGTTTGCAGCCACCTCCGGCAATAATTTTTGCTCGATTGCAAGCAATTGCTTCAATCCCGCAAGATTGCTGCGCAAATCAATTTCATAAACAACCTGCCCCTGACTAAAAGAGACGGGCTGAAAACTCGATATCATCGAGATACTGGAAAGATACTGACTGGTTCCTACATAATCCTGTACTGTTTTCACATTAGATATGCTGAGTTGGTAGCGCGAGATATTTTGCTGACCCTTTAAGGCATAACGTGCAGCCATTAAATCTCCCAGACCATCCAGACCCTGCGCGATCGCCTGATCGACCTGACGCCCTGCACCGGCCCAACTCCGTTCACTTTCTCTTGTTACCAGTGTCCAACGTGATTCCCAACCTTGCCCGACAGGATAAATCCGACCGATCAAGATATTCTCGGTCGCATAACGCGCAGAGGCTGTTTTTATCTGCCCGGAAAAACCGCCCCAGACATCACCCATCTTGACCTTACGCTGATCATCCAGGTCCATTAGCGGTACCAGCACCGGTACGGCACGTCGGCGCGCATTCTGCAATAATGCACGGAATAACGGATTGGTTTCATCATTTCCGAGTATGTAACGCGCACCATCTGCCTGTTCGACCGCGAGCCATACCAGTGTTTCCGGTCGTGTACTACCCCATAAGGGTAATTCCTGATCACGAATAATCTTTTCGATTGTCTTGCGGTTAAAACGCACCCAGAGTAACCATCGTTCTGTCTCCTGCCCTATTTCATCGGTAAGCTGTTCCTTGCGATAACGATACTGCTCGACATAACGTGGCGCCCTGTCCAGTACAGATAACATTTGACCGAAACGTTCCAGTGCCTGTGAACCTGTCAAGCGGGTAAAAATATCTGCCAATCCCTTACGTAACGCTCTCTTGCGTTCAGCCGGGGACTGATTTTTGACTACTATTTCTATTTCATAGAGGCCCTGCACACGAACCGTTGCCCCCGTCAGGGCTGGCAACGAAAATAGCAGCATGCCTAATATCAGCGCTTGCAATAACGTGTTTCGGTTATGTCTTTTTAAATACATTATTGATCTTAATTCCATAAATTTGCCAGTCATGCTTCCAGGCCGTGCAATATATGCCCCAGTCAGTGTAAAATAACATAGTTTTTAACCTGACAGCCATGTCTGACTATTACCGGACACTGATGCCGCCAGATTTTACCGTCATTTTAACAGGAGATACCCATTGTGACCCATGATTCCTCCCAGGATAGCCTTAACTACCGTGATGCCGGCGTGGATATAGATGCGGGTAATGCACTGGTTGAGCGAATCAAACCGATTGCCAAAAGTACATTCCGACCCGGCGTACTGACAGGGCTGGGCGGTTTCGGTGCATTATTTGAACTGCCACTGGATAAATACAAAAAACCGGTACTGGTCTCTGGCACTGACGGCGTGGGCACAAAACTCAAACTGGCTATGATGATGGGTAAACATGACACGATCGGCATCGATCTGGTTGCGATGTGCGTGAACGATCTGATTGTCGGCGGTGCAGAACCTCTGTTTTTTCTTGATTATTATGCTACTGGTGCATTGAATGTTGATGAGGCCACTGATGTGATGACCGGCATAGGCAAAGGTTGTAAACTCTCAGGTGCCGCACTGACAGGGGGAGAAACTGCCGAAATGCCAGGAATGTATGACCATGGTGATTACGACCTCGCTGGCTTCTGCGTCGGCATCGTCGATAAGGATGATATTATAGACGGCTCAAAAGTCTGCGCAGGTGATACCCTGATTGGACTGGCCTCTTCAGGTCCACATTCAAACGGGTATTCCCTGATTCGCAAGGTGCTGGAAAAATCCGGTGATGAATTATCTTCAGCATTTGATGGCCGCACACTGGGTGAATGCCTGCTCGAACCCACCCGAATTTATGTAAAACCCCTGCTCGAATTATTCAAACAGATCAAAGTGCATGCGCTCGCACATATCACCGGTGGTGGCCTCACGGAAAACCTGCCACGCGTAATGCCTGACAATACAATCGCTAAAATTGATTCAACAAGCTGGAAACGCCCTGCTGTTTTTGACTGGTTACAGGAAAAAGGCAATATTCAGGATGACGACATGTACCTGACCTTTAATTGTGGTATTGGCATGGTACTTTGTGTCGACAGCAATGATGCTGACAAAACACTGTCACTGCTGCAACAGGCAGGTGAACAGGCTACCGTTATCGGTCATATAGAACAGGCTTCTGACAATACCGCCCAGCGTGTCCAGATCAGATAAACTGCCGGTTGTTATTCTGATATCAGGCCGCGGTAGCAACCTGCAAAGCCTGATCGATGGTATGCAGGATAAAACCCTGCCGATTAATATCAAGGCTGTGATCAGTAACCGCCCAGACGTTCAGGGACTTGAACGTGCCAAAGCAGCAGGCATCACTGCGCTCACACTAGACCATACGCAATTTGAAAGCCGCGAAGCTTTTGACGCGGCGTTGCGAAATATGATTGACCAATATAAACCCGGGCTGGTCATTCTTGCCGGGTTTATGCGCATTTTAACAGCTGATTTTGTTAATCATTATCACGGGCGAATGCTAAACATACACCCCTCCCTGCTGCCAAAATATTCCGGCCTGAACACGCATCAGCGTGCACTGGAAAACAATGACAGCAAACATGGCGCAAGCATTCATTTTGTCACCACTGAACTTGACGGTGGTCCGGTTGTCTTACAGGTAGAAGTTCCTGTACTGGAAAATGATACCGTCGACAGCCTCGCTGCACGCGTTCTGGAACAGGAGCACCCGCTGTACAGACAAGCAGTAAAATGGTTTGCTGAAGGGAAGCTGAAACTCGATCAAAACCATATTCTGATAAACGGAAAATTACTGAAGCAACCTGTCTTGCTTGACTAAGCAAAATGAAACCAGACTGACGAAATAATTATGATACAAATATCCCGACTTGTTATTTTTCTGCAACTTCTTACGCTACCTGCTTATTTATTGGCGGCTATCCCTCCGACCTATCAGGCGCAATATGAATTAAACAAATATGGTATGACACTGGCTCAGTCTGATGTTTCATTTCAAAAGCAATCAGTGGGTAACTGGGTTTATCACAGCGAAACCAGACTCAGAGGCCTCGCCTCCATGTTCAGAAAAGATCATATTACCGAACATAGTGAACTGATCGAAAATAACGGAGATCTACGTACATCACGCTATGCCTACACCCGCAAAGGAAAAAAGAAAAATCGTCAGCTGAATCTGGTTTTTGACTGGAATAAAAAAATTGCCAGCAACACCATCAGTGATGATCAATGGAGCCTGCCCTTACAAAACGATACTGGCGACACATTCTCGTTACAACTACGCATGATGGCCGATCTGACTGATGGTAAACGTGACCTTTCCTATAATATTATTGACAAAGGAAAACTAAAGACTTACCAGTTTGAAATTATTGGAGAAGAAACTATAGAGGTGCCTGCGGGCAGCTTCAAGACGCTCAGGATAAAGCGTACGCGAAAAAACAGCAGCCGTACAACCTTAATGTGGTGTTCGCCTGAACTGAACTACCTGCCCGTTAAAATAATGCACATTGAAAGTGATGGCGGCAAGTTTTCACTACAGTTAACCAAGCTTAAAGGTAATATTACTCGCAACAAAACCATTTCTGCCAGCAGTAGTGATGATGACTAGGTACACTCAATATGTCTCTGTATGAAAAACATATTCTGCCTTACCTGACACACCTGGTTTGCTCCGGGAAAACCTTTGATCAGAAACGCTCCGTCGTTGTGCCCGATGCTCGCGGTGATGTCCTGGAAATAGGCATGGGTTCCGGTCTGAATATTCCTCACTATGAACAGCATAATATTCGTCAGCTCATTGGCCTGGAGCCTTCCGAAGCACTACGCAAACGCGCACAGACAATAGCAAGTAAAACAGGCATACCATTAAAACTGATATCCAATGGTGCTGAAGATATTCCGCTTGAAAATAAAAGTATGGATACCGTACTTATTACTTTCGCCATGTGCACCATCCCGGAAATAGAAACCGCACTGAATGAAATACGTCGTGTCCTCAAAAAAGACGGACAATTATTATTTTGTGAGCATGGCCTGGCACCTGAAACCCGCGTACAACGCTGGCAAAATCGTCTAAATCCTGTTTGGAAAAAACTAGCGGGTGGCTGTAATCTGAATCGGGATATACCCTCACTGATTCAAGAGGCCGGTTTTAAAATAGATGAGATAGAAAACCAGTATATGCGCGGACCGAAAGCACTAACCTATATTTATCGTGGAACTGCATCTGTTAAATAACCTGCTGACGATGCTCCTTGTTATGCAGTTTGATATCCATAACAATCTTGATCAGCACCAGAATTATGAGTAAAGGTATCGGTGACCCCTGCTTTAGTACGAACATACCCCCGGCAATGATAGCAATATGTAAAATAACAATTCTTCGATAAGGCGCCTGCATCAATTGATTAATGCTTGTGTTCCGGTTTTCACCCAACCAGATATAATTGTAGCCATAAGAAACAGCATGGCTGAAAAACAATGCCAGCAACGCCCAGATCATACCCGCTGGCATTTGCGCCCATAATTTCATTATCACACCGACCAGCAACTGAATAAAAGCCAGTGGTCCCCACCAGTCATTTGCAAAAATATCACGTACGCCCACACCTGAATCAAGATGCAAAAACTCAATCAGAAACAGACCATGTGCTCCCGTGAAACCACCATAGTGAATCAGGAAGAAAGCAGACATTCCCAACCCGGCCAGCACACTGGATAAGCCTGCCGGCGCTATTGTCAGCATTTTAAAAATATTGAAAAAACCGATAACCAGATTTTCTGCCCAGTATAATAACAGAATAATGGCGGCATCCCAGTTGGCATAGAACACACCCACAAGCGGTACCAGGTTGCTAACCACCAGAAATAAAAGCGGCAGACTTATTTTTTTCGGCATCAGGTTTTGGGTAAGGTGACGCCCTTCTGTCCCTGATATTTTCCACCCTTATCTTTATAGGACGTTGCACAAATTTCATCAGACTCAAAAAACAACATTTGAGCTATGCCTTCATTAGCATAGATTTTAGCGGGTAAAGGCGTGGTATTTGAAAACTCCAGCGTCACATGCCCTTCCCATTCCGGCTCCAGTGGCGTTACGTTGACGATGATGCCGCAACGAGCATAAGTTGACTTACCCAGACAGACAGTTAACACGCTGCGTGGTATCCGGAAGTATTCAACCGTGCGTGCCAGTGCAAAAGAATTTGGTGGGATAATACAAACATCACCCTGAAAATCAACAAAGCTGTTTTCAGAAAACTTCTTTGGATCAACAATTTCTGAATTGATATTGGTAAAGATTTTAAACTCATCAGCACAACGCACATCATAGCCATAACTGGACGTTCCATAAGAAACAATACGCCCGCTTTCATTCTCACGCACCTGCCCGGATTCAAAAGGCTCGATCATTCCGCCTTCCTTTTCCGACATTCTGCGTATCCAGTGATCTGATTTAATGCTCATGGTATGCCTTTTAATGCTTACTGATGGATTTTGAGCGGAAATATTACAGTGAAAATGACGGTTTTGCCAGTTATAGAGCCGCCAGACAACTCCTGACGTTAAAAGAGATAACCCGCATTAAATTTGATATTCCGATAAACAAAAAAATGCCCCTTTACAGAGGGGCATTTTTTTCACCGCTTGCTAAGTATTAATCAGTTGTTCTGAATAACAATCTGCGGGAATTTCGCGCTGTGGTTCTTGCCCTGCAATGACAGCTTCGCAGCAGTACGGCGTGCAATTTCACGATAGATCTGTGCGATGCGACTTTCAGGCTCGGCGACGACCGTTGGTTTACCGCTGTCAGTTTCCTCACGAATACGAATATCCAGTGGTAAAGCACCAAGGAAATCAACATCAAATTCGTCAGACATACTCTGTCCACCACCCTGACCAAAGATATGTTCTTCATGACCACATTCACTGCAAATATGAATACTCATGTTTTCAACAATACCCAGAACAGCAACCTCAACCTTCTCGAACATTTTCAGGCCTTTGCGGGCATCCAGCAATGCGATGTCCTGAGGTGTCGTCACGATAACCGCGCCACTGACCGGTACTTTCTGTGCCAGTGTTAACTGAGTGTCACCGGTGCCGGGAGGCAGGTCGATGATCAGGTAATCCAGGTCATCCCACTGTGTGTCTTTCAACAACTGCTCCAGTGCCTGTGTCACCATCGGGCCACGCCAGATCATTGGCGTGTCTTCGTCAATCAGGTAACCAATGGACATAGACTGAAGATTATAGTTCACCATCGGCTTGAGTGATTTACCATCTTCAGATTCAGGCTTACCGGAGATACCCAGCATACGTGGCTGGCTTGGGCCATATATATCAGCATCCAGAATTCCCACGTTTGCACCTTCAGCAGACAGTGCGAGTGCGAGATTCACAGATGTGGTTGATTTACCAACACCACCTTTACCGGAAGCAACTGCAATAATATTTTTAACACCCTTGATCGCATCAAGGCTTTTTTGTACAACATGCGCCTGAATTTTCCAGTCCACACTGATATCAGCTGAACTGACACCATTAATGGCTTCAACTTTTTCTTTCAGAGCCGATTCAAGCGTATCTTTAAACCCTTGTGCGGGGTAACCCAGAGTAACCTTGACAGAAACCTTGTCACCATCAATATCAATGTTCTTTACGGCTTTGGCTGATACCAGATCTTTTTCCAGATGTGGATCGATATAACCTTTCAGCGCTTCTTCAACTTGAGTCTGGCTTACACTTGACATACAACTTATCTCCTGGACGATAGAAGGCTCATTGCCTCTGTGACCTTTAATTCATAGTAAAACAATCGGGTATTATACACGAAATTTGCAGGGAACGTAGTATTTCATAATATACCGATCAAGACCACCGAAATGTCATTAGAATAAGAAAGGGTATTTTTTCAAACAAAAGGCGCGACGGCACAGAAAAATCAGGAATATATATTTTTACATATAGAAAATTTCTGTATTTTCAGTAGGATACATACTCAGCATGACAAAATAATTAGAGATACTTACAGATTTTGTATATTATTAATTTTTATTGCAGCTTAAAATTCAAAGATATCAAGCAGACCAGTACCCCGAATAAAAAACTTTTCGTTGAAGTCTTTTAAAGACCAATAAACTTTCACCTACCCTCTTGATTGCGTTATAATTTCTGCCTTTCACACAGCTATTCGGGCAATTATCACACCATGAGCAACAATCCACGCAAGATCCTGGTCACCAGCGCCCTGCCGTATGCCAATGGCAGTATCCATCTGGGGCATCTGGTTGAGTATATTCAAACAGATATCTGGGTTCGTTTTCAGAAAATATCGGGGCAGGAATGTTACTACGTCTGTGCTGATGACACGCATGGGACGCCGATCATGCTGCGCGCAGAGCAGGAAGGTATCACGCCGGAAGAATTGATTGAGCGTGTTCATACTGAACATCTGCAGGATTTTACCGATTTCAATATCGAGTTTGATAATTACTATTCTACCAACTCACCGGAAAACCGTGAGCTCTCGGAAGGTATTTACCTGAACCTGAAAAAAGCCGGCTTGATTGAAAGCCGCATGACCGAGCATTATTATGACCCGGAAAAAGAGATGTTCCTGCCGGATCGTTATATTAAAGGTGAATGTCCGAAATGCCATGCCCAGGATCAATACGGCGATGGCTGTGAAGTCTGTGGCGCAACCTATACCACAACAGACCTGATCAAGCCTTACTCGGCCGTATCGGGTGCGACGCCTGTGCGCAAAGAGACAGAACACTTTTTCTTCAAACTCAGCGAATGCATCGATTTTTTACGTGAGTGGATGGAAACCGGTAATTTCGGTGAAAGCCCGCTCGCAATTGAAGCCGTACATAAATTACAGGAATGGTTTGACGCAGGCCTGCGTGACTGGGAGATCTCGCGTGATGCACCTTACTTCGGCTTTGAAATACCGGACGCGCCAGGTAAATATTTTTATGTCTGGCTGGATGCGCCTGTTGGTTACATGGCCAGCTTTAAAAACCTGTGTGAACAAAAAGATATCGACTTCGATGCATACTGGAAAGAGGGTAGTGAAACCGAGCTGTACCACTTTATCGGCAAGGATATCCTGAGCTTCCATGCGTTGTTCTGGCCTGCGACACTGCATTTTTCCGGCTATCGTGCACCGAGCAAAGTCTGTGTACATGGTTTTCTGACCGTGAATAATCAGAAAATGTCGAAATCACGCGGCACCTTCATTACCGCACGTTCATACCTGGAATTTTTGCAACCGGAATACCTGCGTTACTATTTTGCTGCCAAACTGAATGACAAGGTTGAAGACATTGACCTGAACCTGGAAGATTTTGTTGCCCGCGTTAACAGCAATCTGGTTGGCAAGTATGTGAATATCGCCAGCCGAACCGCCGGTTTTATCAGTAAGCGCTTTAATGGAAAGTTGTCAAACAGCATTGATGAACTTGATATTGAACCCTTACAAAAGCTCAAGGATGGTGCCGGGACGATTGCACGTTGTTATGAAAACCGTCAGTTTAGTGAAGCAATTCGCCACATCATGGAACTGGCTGACATTGCAAATGAATATGTCAATGACGCAGAACCATGGGTAATTGCAAAAGAAGAAGGACAGGATGAACGCCTGCATCAGATCTGCACAACCGGCATTAATCTGTTCCGTATTCTTACCTTGTATCTGAAACCCGTCATACCTGATATGGCTAAACAGGTTGAGGCATTTCTGAATATCGAGCCACTCAGATGGCATGATTATGAAACATTGTTGCTGGATCACGGTATCAACAAGTACAAACACCTGGCCAAGCGACTTGAGAGTCAACAAATCGATGCCATGCTGGAAAAAAACCAGCAGGCTCTGGATGCACATGCGCCTGAAAAAAAGGCTGCCAAAACTTCAGACAACCCTGAAATAGCAGAAACCATCAGCTTTGATGACTTTGCTAAAATTGATTTACGTATCGCACGTATTGTAAAAGCCGAACATGTTGAAGGTGCAGACAAGCTGTTACAACTTACTCTGGATATCGGCGATGAAACACGTAATGTTTTTGCAGGTATCAAATCGGCCTATTCTCCTGAGCAGCTGGAAGGCAAACTGACTGTGATGGTGGCTAACCTTGCACCCCGTAAAATGCGCTTTGGACTTTCAGAAGGCATGGTACTGGCTGCCGGCCCGGGTGGTAAGGATCTTTGGATACTTGAGCCGCATCAGGGTGCACAGCCCGGGATGAAGGTTAAATAAACGACTGATACAAATGTCTTATCCTTACAGACATGATGGGCAAAAGTTGCATGGTAACTGCTAAAGTTCTATACATCGTCGTCCCGGCTTTATCTTTACAGACGAATAGCATACTCTTTTACTTATGACTGAATACGCACTTTTACTGGTTAGCACTGTTCTGGTTAATAATTTCGTTCTGGTGAAATTTCTGGGCCTGTGTCCGTTCATGGGAGTTTCACGCAAGCTCGAAACTGCCGTGGGTATGTCACTGGCCACTACATTTGTTTTAACCCTGTCTTCAATCAGTAGCTATCTGGTGAATGAATATATTCTGATGCCACTGGATATCGAATACCTGCGCACGCTAAGTTTTATTCTCGTGATTGCTGTTGTCGTACAGGTCACTGAAATGATTGTGCATAAAACCAGTCCATTACTCTATCAGGTGCTGGGTATTTTTCTGCCACTGATTACCACCAACTGTGCTGTGCTGGGCGTTGCATTATTAAACGTACAGGAAAAACATGGCTTTGTAGAATCAGCCTTATATGGCTTTGGTGCGGCTGTTGGTTTCTCTATGGTCCTTATCCTGTTTGCAGCCATGCGTGAACGCATAGCTGTTGCAGATGTTCCCGAAGCGTTTAAAGGTAATGCCATTGCACTGATTACTGCAGGTCTTATGTCACTTGCATTTATGGGTTTCTCTGGCCTGATAAAAATCTGATGTTGACCGCAATCATTACAATGGCCATTCTTGCTGCCATCTTTGGTGGACTGCTAGGCTATGTTGCGATTAAATTCCATATCGAAGGTGATCCTGTGGTTGATCAGATCGATTCAATATTACCTCAAACTCAATGCGGACAATGCAGCTTTCCGGGATGTCGCCCCTATGCCGAAGCTATCGCTAAAGGTGAAGCCGACATCAATCAGTGTCCACCTGGCGGTGAAAGTACCATCATTGCACTAGCAGATTTATTGGGTCTGGACCCCAAACCGCTAAACCCGGAAAATGGAATAGAAGAAGATATTAAAACGGTTGTTTATATCGATGAACAGGTTTGCATCGGCTGCACACTATGTATTCAGGCCTGTCCTGTTGATGCGATTCTGGGTGCTGCCAAACAGATGCATACCGTTATTACCGATGAATGTACCGGCTGCGATCTATGCATTCCACCCTGCCCGGTTGAATGCATACATATCATTCCGGTCAAGCAGGACATCAGTACCTGGAAGTGGCCCCGACCTGCATCCCCTGTTGCATCACCACAGTCATTACCCGAGACAGATGCATGACGATGCCTTATAAACTCTGGTCATTTCATGGCGGCCTTCACTTACCTGGCCATAAAGACATCTCCACGCAACAACCCAGTGGCGCTGTATTTATTCCCAGGCGCCTGGTTTTGCCATTGCAACAACACATTGGTGAACCGGCAGAACCTGCTGTTAAGATTGGCGAGCGTGTTCTGGGTGGTCAGATTATTGCGTATGCCAATGGTTATGTCAGTGTGCCTTTACATGCTCCAACGTCAGGTACAATTAGTGATATTTCCGAGCAAAAAGCGCCACACCCATCCAACCTGAAAACTCGCTGTATTATTTTAGAAACCGATGGCAAGGATGAGTGGTGTGAACTTGAGCCCATCTCCAATTATCAAAAACTGGATCCCAGCGCACTACGCAATCGTATTCGTGACGCCGGTATTGTTGGTCTGGGTGGTGCCGGCTTTCCATCCTTTATTAAACTCAACCCCGGTTCACGTACTGTTGTTGATCAACTGGTCATCAATGCAGCCGAATGTGAGCCTTATATCAGCTGCGATGATCAGCTGATGCGTGAACAGCCCGGAGAAATACTTCAGGGCATACAAATCATGCAACATGCCCTGCAGGCACGACTATGCATAATCGGCATCGAAGATAACAAACCGGAAGCATACAAGGCTTTACAACAGGCTATTTCAGAATTAAATATTGATACTATTCAGCTGATCCGGATTCCGACTATTTACCCAACCGGTGGTGAAAAGCAATTAATCAAGGTACTCACAGGTAAAGAATCACCCAGTAATGGTTTACCTCTGGATATCGGTGTTGTCTGTCACAATGTAGCTACAGCGGCCAGCATTTATGCTGCAATTAATCTCGGCAAACCACTTGTTTCACGGCTGGTAACACTTACGGGAGACGGTATAAAAAATCCGCGCAACCACCAGGTACTTATAGGTACTCCCATTGATGAATGGATCAAGCATAATGGTGGCTACGAACCAGGTGTTAATCAGTTAATCATGGGCGGCCCCATGATGGGGTTCAATCTTGAAACTGATCAGGTTCCGATTATAAAAACCAGTAACTGTATTTTAGCACTATGCGAACCGGAAACTCATCCACCTGCTGTCCCATGTATCCGCTGTGGCGCCTGCATGGATGTTTGTCCTGCTAATCTGTTGCCACAACAATTATACTGGCAAGCATTTGCGAGTGATTTCGACAAGATACAGGACTACAACCTGTTTGACTGTATTGAATGTGGCTGCTGCTCCTATGTCTGCCCCAGCCAGATTCCACTGGTACAATATTATCGTTTTGCCAAGACCGAGATCTGGGCTATGGAACGTGACAAACGCAAATCTGACCAGGCACGACAACGCCATGAATTTCGACTTGAGCGCTTAGAAAAAGAGAAACAGGAACGTGCTGAACGCATGCGCAAAAAGAAAGCCGCACTCAATGCCAATAAGTCTGCATCATCAAAAGATGACAGCAAGAAACAGGCAATTGAAGCCGCTCTGGCACGTGTGCGTGACAAAAAGAAACAGGCTAATACAGAAATACGCAATACCGATAACCTGACTGCTGATCAACAGAAAAAAATTGATGAAATTGAATTCAGAAGACAGCAAAATTCTGAGAACCCGAAAACCTGAATCTAAAGATAAAACTGATACTCTCCTGAAGTGAGATGTACAACCGGAAATAACGAGTATGAAATTTACCAAAGTCACATCTGCAAATTTACATAATAATGCAAATGTCACCCGTGTTATGCGCGAAGTGCTATTCGCATTGATACCAGGCATCGTGCTCTATGTTTATTTCTTTGGCTGGAGCATTATGATTAACATCAGTCTTGCCACACTCACGGCACTATGTGCCGAGACCATCATGCTGATGCTGCGTAAACGTCCGATAGTCCCCTTTCTGAGTGACTACAGCGCCATACTCACCGCTGTATTACTGGCGCTCGCGTTACCAACGCTCGCACCCTGGTGGCTTATCGTTATTGCTACCCTGTTCGCTATTGTCATAGCCAAGCATCTGTATGGCGGTCTGGGTTACAACCCGTTTAATCCTGCCATGGTCGGTTATGTTGTAGTGATGATTTCATTCCCGCAATACATGACGCAATGGCTGTTACCTGATCAAAACCTGAGCCTGATGCAAACGATCGCACTACACTTTCAACAGGCTTCTTATATTGGCTTGCCGGTAGACAGCATTACTTCAGCTACACCGATAGACAGCATTAAAACAGGCCTTAGTCTGGACAAAACCATTGCCGATATTCGTAGTGCACCCATCTTTGGGGAAATAGGCGGACTCGGCTGGGAATGGATTGGTGGCGGATTTTTAGTCGGTGGTCTCTGGCTGATCTTCAGAAAACTGATCGGCTGGCAAATTCCAGTCAGTATGCTTGGCAGTATCATTGTAATTGCGGGTCTGTTTAACCTGTTCGATCCTGCCCATTATGCCGACCCACTCATTCACATTTTTAGCGGTGGCACTCTGCTGGCTGCATTTTTTATTGCCACTGACCCGGTGACCGCAAGCACCACGCCCAAAGGTCGCATCATCTATGCAGCAGGTATTGGTTTATTCACCTACATTATTCGTAATTGGGGTGGCTACCCTGATGGCATTGCATTTGCAGTACTGTTAATGAATATGGCCGTGCCAACAATAGACTACTATACGCAACCCCGCGTCTTCGGAGCGACAGGAAAATGACTCGTATCCGCGACAAAATCTTACGCTCCGGTATTTTGCTAATGCTGTTTGCACTGGTAGGAACTGGCATACTAAGCCTGACAAATGAATTAACCCGGGATCGCATAACCCAAAATGAAATTAATGAAGTGCTGCACAACCTGCACGCACTTATCGCACCGGATACTCATGACAATGACATCTTCAAAGATACTATCGCCATCAGTAACGCCATTTTATTAGGTACAGAAAAACCGGTTATTGTTTATCGCGCACGCAAACAGGAAAAACCGGTCGCAGCTGTATTCAGCAGTATTGCTCCAAATGGCTATAATGGCACAATTAAATTATTAATAGGTATCCGCTACAATGGTGAACTAACCGGTGTCAGGGTATTGACTCACCATGAAACGCCAGGTCTGGGTGACGCAATTGAGGCTGAACGTTCCGACTGGATACTCGGTTTTGAACACAAGTCACTCAAACAACCTGAAGAAAAATACTGGCGAGTTAAAAAAGATGGCGGTTATTTCGACCAGTTCACTGGTGCAACCATAACCCCGCGCGCTATAGTCAAGGCTGTTAAAAATACGTTATTGTACTTTAAACAACATCGTGATGAAGTGTTTACACCCTCAGGAAAAAAACCATGACCAACACACGTCAAATACTTAAAGATGGCTTCTGGAACAATAACCCTGCTCTGGTACAGTTACTCGGGCTTTGTCCTCTGCTTGCAGTAACATCGACTTTCATTAATGGACTTGGTCTGGGCATCGCTACTACAGTCGTTATCATCGGCTCCAATGTACTGGTTTCACTCGTTCGAAATCTCGTTAGCAATGAGATACGCATCCCTGTGTATGTTTTGATTATTGCAGCATTAGTGACTGCAGTTGAAATGTCACTGAATGCATGGTTCCACCCACTTTATAAAACACTCGGGATTTTTATCCCGCTAATCGTCACTAACTGTGCCATCATTGGGCGTGCAGAAGCTTTTGCTTCGAAACATCATCCCTGGCATTCCTTCATCGATGGTCTCGCGATGGGACTTGGCTTCACGATCATACTGGTCTTACTCGGTGCACTTCGTGAAATCATCGGCATGGGCACCCTGTTTGCAAATGCACACCTTATGTTTGGCGAAGTCGCACGTAACATGACACTCTCATTCAGTGATGACTATCCCGGATTTCTACTGGCCGTGTTACCTCCAGGGGCATTTATCGGACTGGGCATGTTAATCGCGATCAAAAATGTTATTGACCGTCGTCAGGCACAAGCGGTAACTAACGACATAACTGTATCTGCAGATATTAGCAAGGCATGAACAAAATCAAGCGCCATGAGATATTCTCACGGTTGAAACAAAACAATCCGAAACCCACGACTGAGCTCAAGTACGATAATACGTTTCAATTATTAATTGCTGTTATTTTGTCTGCTCAAAGTACTGACGTCGGGGTCAATAAAGCCACTGCCCCTTTATTTAAAAAATACCGCACACCGGCTTCATTTCTCAAACTGGGTGAACACGGGCTAAAGCAATACATCAAAACTATCGGGCTATTCAATACCAAGGCAAAAAATATCATCAAAACCTGTGAGGCTCTGGTCAATGAATATAATGGAACAGTTCCGGAAGACCGCAAGGCTCTGGAAGCATTGGCTGGTGTCGGCCGTAAAACAGCCAACGTCGTCCTGAACACTGCTTTTGGACATCCAACCATTGCTGTAGACACACATATTTTTCGGGTATCCAACCGCACAGGTATTGCACCGGGTAAAAATGTTATTGAAGTTGAAAAAAAATTAATCAAATTTGTAGCAAATGAATTTATGCAGGATGCTCATCACTGGTTGATACTGCATGGACGCTATACCTGTATTGCACGCAAGCCGCGCTGCGGTTCCTGTGTAATAGAAGACCTTTGTGAATACAAACATAAAACAGAAATTTAACGACGTTAGTTAGAAAATTACATTTTAAGGCTAAACATGTTTTTCAGTAACGACAGAAACAAGATCAGACAATTTTTTAGAACATCCTGGCAAAAATTTGTCGACAAACAGCCTGCAGAGCCTATTGAGCTGATTGTTGGGGAGGTGGTCAGCCTGCATCCTGAATACCATGCTCTACTGGAAGCTGAAGAAGAAATACTGGATAAGGATTACCTGCCCGAAAATGGTGAAAGTAACCCGTTTTTACACATGGGGATGCACATTACCCTGCGTGAACAATACCTGTCAGACCGTCCCGCAGGTATCAATTTACTATATAAGAAAATCCTGATGGAAGCAGGAGATGCTCATCAAACCGAACACCTTATGATGGATTGTCTGGGCGAAAGCCTGTGGCAAGCTCAACAATCAGGGCAAATGCCGAATGAAGCCCGATATCTTGACTGCCTGAGACAACTTATCAAATAAAAACCAGTAAATGATATAAATTTGTGATTTTTAATGCCTATAATGAAACTTTACTGATTCGACCTAGTCCTATCAGTAAGGCCACAGTGGTTGCCTGCAGTAACTGATAATTTCTGATTAGTCTGGAGTCGTATTTTTACTCAACATTGACCAGCTATTTCCCAGAACCTGCATATCCACTGACACTATAACAATATTTTATATGTTTATGATAAACACTTTAGGAGTAACAAATAATGAGCAAGACTTTCAATCAGAAGCCTCTCGCAGCTGCACTGGGCGCAGCATTTCTTTCATCTGTTGTAGCGACAGCCCCTGTACAGGCAGGTCAGAATCCATTTGCTGCTAACCAGCTTTCAAGTGGTTACATGCAAGTTGCTATGGATGGTAAATGTGGCGGAACAGTAAAAAAAGACGCACATGCCAAATGCGGTGCTAACATGAAGAAAAAAGCTGACGGCAAATGTGGTGGCGACAAAGTGAAGAAAAAAGCTGACGGCAAATGCGGTACTGGCAAATGTGGTGGCGACAAAATGAAGAAAAAAGCTGACGGCAAATGTGGTGGCGACAAAGTGAAGAAAAAAGCTGACGGCAAATGCGGTACTGGCAAATGTGGTGGTAGCAAGTAAGGACAGCTTTGGTGAATCATTCACAATATGCTGTACAAGGAGCTGGTCTTGGCCTGCGACGTCCCCATATGGGGGCGCTGGCCGAGGCCCACTCTGCCAATATCGGTTTTATGGAAATTGCTCCGGAAAACTGGATAGGCCTGGGTGGGCATAACAGCAAAGACTTACGCCAACTGACGGAGCAATACCCGTTTGTTTGTCACGGTCTTTCATTATCAATCGGTGGCCCTGCTCCACTGGATATGGATTTCTTAAACAAACTGAAGCTTTTTTTAAAAAATCACGATATCAAAATTTATTCAGAACACCTCAGTTATTGCAGTGATGATGGTCACCTTTATGACCTGATGCCTATTCCATTCACTGAAGAAGCTGTAAAATATGTTGCCCAGCGTATCCGTATTGTTCAGGACACGCTGGAACAACGGATTTCGATGGAAAATGTTTCCTACTATGCAGCGCCAGGCAGTGAAATGCGGGAAATAGATTTCCTGAATGCTGTTCTGGAAGAAGCTGACTGTGAATTGCTGCTGGATGTAAATAATATCTACGTTAATAGTGTCAATCATAAATATGACGCCCTGGAATACCTCAAGGCTATTCCAGGCAAACGTATCAGCTACATACATGTTGCCGGCCATTATGAAGAGGCCGAAGACCTGATTGTGGATACCCATGGAGCCGATGTTATTGACCCGGTCTGGAATCTGCTGGACAAGACATACGAATATTTTGGCGTTATTCCGAGCTTGCTCGAACGCGACTTCAACCTGCCTCCACTGGCTGAGCTGTTAAAAGAAGTTGATATGATATCGGCCCTGCAACACAAGTGGTTACAACAGCATGAATCACAACGTGCCTGAAAAATTACAAGCCGAGTTCACGCGTAAACAGTATGAATTTGCGGCCCACATCAGAAACCCTGAAATAAACCCATGCCCGCCAGGTATCGAAGATCGACGTATGGCAATCTATCGTGAGATTTTCTATAACAACATCGAAGGATTACTCAGCGACGGCTTTCCCGTATTGCGTTCTGTATATAATGATGATAAATGGCATCAGATGGTTCGTGACTTTTATCATGTCCATAAAAGCAAAACACCCTATTTTGCAAAAGTCGTTGAAGAGTTTCTGGATTATCTTGAGAATGAGCGCGATAATCCTGATGACCCGGCATTTCTGAATGAACTGGCTCATTATGAATGGGTCGAACTTGCTCTCAGTATTTCTGAACTTGAAATTCCATCTGAAGGCATCAATTGTGATGGAGACTTTTTGACAGGAAAGCCCGTGCTCTCTCCGCTTGCATGGTTACTCAGCTACAACTTTGATGTGCATCACATCAGCCCGGACTATCAGCCAGAGAAAGCGCCTGACACACCAACTATACTAATTGTTTATCGTGACCATGATGATGAAGTTGGGTTTACAGAAGTAAACCCGATTACAGCCCACCTGATTCAAAGCCTGCAACTCAATCCCGAGCAAACCGGAAGAGAGATTCTGGAAAATATTGTAAAAGAATTGAACCATTCTGACCCTGACGTTGTCATAACTGGCGGACATGAAATAATGAACCAGTTGCGAGACAGCGAAATTCTGCTGGGTATCCGCGATAAATAACAACAAGTCTGCAACAAGTACAAAGTTAACAAACTACTGGCTTCTACTTAAATCAGACATACATCACTTTAGGAGATGCCACGATGTATATGGCAATGCAGAATTTACTTGATCGAACTCGCGCAATTGATTTTCTCGCACCACTTGCAATTCGCCTTTATCTTGTTCCAATCTTCTGGTCAGCAGGTATAAAAAAATACAATGGCTTCGAGAATACCGTAGGCTGGTTTGATAGCTCATTAGGACTTCCATTTCCTCAAGTCATGGCATTTCTTGCAACCTCAACCGAACTCGCTGGCGCCGTCATGCTATTAGTGGGTTTAGGTGTACGTTGGATTTCCATACCACTGATTACCACAATGATAGTCGCGATTACCTCCGTACATTGGCAGAATGGCTGGAGTGCAATAGCTGAAGGCAGCGGTTTTTTTGCAACAGATCGAACTGCAGGAGCGATAGAACGACTGGATCGTGCCAATGAAATCCTCACTAAACATGGAAACTATGAGTGGTTATCGGCAAATGGAGATTTTATAGTGCTAAATAATGGAATTGAGTTTGCTGCCACCTATCTCATCATGTTACTGGTGCTATTCTTCTACGGTGCAGGAAAATATGTCAGTGCGGATTTCTGGATAGCAAAAAAATTCAGCAAATAAGTAACCGGTTTTTGCCACGGAGAAACAGATAGATTATTTTCCCCGTCTACACTCCTCAGACAAAAGATAATCTTCTCCGTGGCTCTTTTATTTAGTGACAACAAATAGGGATTAATAATTATTCGCGGATGAATCCGCTTCTGCAAAAAACTTTTTTATAACTCTGCAGGAGCGAATTTATTCGCGAACATGTTTACGAAGAAAAACTAGTTTTTCTTACCCCAGGTATCTCTTAACGAAACAGTCTGATTAAACACTGGCTTTTGCCCTGCTACATGCTGTTCATCCAGACAATAATATCCTTCACGCTCAAACTGAAAACTATCACCCGCATTAGCATCTTTAAGACTGGCCTCAACAAAACACTGCGTCAGGGTAAGTAATGATTCGGGATTAATATAATCCGTATAATCTTTTCCTTCATCCGCCTGATCTGGCGTAGGATGATTAAACAATAAACCATACTGTCGTATTTCTGCAGGGATACCATCATCAGCAGACACCCAGTGAATAACACCTTTCACCTTGCGACCTTCAGGTTTCGCGCCCAGAGTGGCCTCATCTATACTGCAATGTAATTCAATGATTTCACCATGCGCATCCTTGATTACATCGTCACAACGAATAACATAGGCATTCCTTAACCGCACTTCGCCGCCAGCGATTAAACGCTTAAACTTGGGTGGAGGTATTTCCTCAAAGTCACTTGCATCAATATATATCTCACGACTGAATGGAATCGTACGTTTCCCCATTGTTTCATTTTGTGGATGATTAGCTGAATCCAATTCTTCAACCTTGCCTTCAGGATAGTTAGTTAATATAACCTTGAGTGGATTCAATACAGCCATACGTCGCGGTGCATTTTCATTCAGATCGTCACGTATACAACTTTCCAAAACACCCATTTCAATCAGATTATCAACTTTGGTAACACCTATACGATTACTGAATGTTCTAAGCGATGCAGGTGTATAACCCCGGCGCCTTAAACCCGCAATCGTTGGCATTCTCGGGTCACTCCAGCCTGCTACATGACCATGCTCAACCAACTCGGTCAGTTTACGCTTACTAGTAATAGTGTACTCGAGATTCAAACGAGAGAATTCAATTTGCTGTGGGTGACACGATACATTCAGACTATCGAGATACCAGTCATATAATGGCCTGTGATCTTCGAATTCCAATGTACACAAAGAGTGGGTAATGCCCTCAATAGAATCCGACAGGCAATGGGTGAAATCGTACATTGGGTAAATACACCAGCTGTCACCTGTCTGGTGATGGATCACGCCATGTCGAATCCGGTAGATAGTAGGGTCCCTTAAATTGATATTAGGTGATGCCATATCAATTTTTGCACGCAGTACTTTCTCACCGTCTGCAAACTCGCCCTCTCGCATGCGTTTGAATAAATCCAGATTCTCACTAACACTACGATCACGAAAAGGACTTGCCTTGCCTGGCTCGGTTAAGGTACCCCGATACTCACGTACCTGATCGGCATTCAGGTCACAAACATAGGCCAGTCCATTTTCAATTAACTGAATAGCATATCCATACAGGCGCTCAAAATAATCAGAGGCATAATATAAACGATCTCCCCAGTCAAAACCCAACCAGCTCACATCTGTTTTGATTGCTTCTACAAACTCGGCATTTTCCTTATGAGGATTAGTATCATCAAAACGAAGATTACAGGTACCCTGGTAATCGCGTGCAACACCAAAATTAAGACAAATCGACTTCGCATGCCCTATGTGGAGATAACCATTTGGCTCGGGTGGGAACCGCGTTGCAACCTTGCCCTGGTTATTTCCAGCGGCTATATCCGCATCGATAATATGTCGAATAAAATTAGTTGGAGTGGATGAGCCATCAGCACTCATAGAATTGCCTCTTTAATATCATGTGATAATGAGCGCATTTTATCCTGTCCGACCATTTTCTGCCAGAATTTACACCATATACTTGCTAAATAAGGATAGTGCTTTGCCTTTAAATAACAGAAATTAATCTGGCAATAGATCAATATTTCATAATCCAGACACAATGCAATCTCTGGCGGATATTTGAATGACTCTGCTAAAAATCGTTTTTGGTCTGTGGTCGCTAACCTTACCAATACTGAATCATACGAACAGCCTGGATTATTTGGGTCCCAATAGTTCTATTTGATAACCATCAGGATCTTCTACAAATGCAATAATAGTAGACCCTGCATTCATAGGCCCAGCTTCACGGATTATCTTTCCACCCGCATCTTTTATACGCTCAGCTGCCTTATATACGTCGTCAACTTCAATGGCTAAATGCCCGAACCCATTGCCAATATCATATTCCGTTGTATCCCAATTATGAGTTAATTCAATAACTGACTGTTCTGACTCATCGGCATAGCCAACAAAAGCAAGCGTAAACTTACCTTGCGGGTAATCTTTCTGGCGCAGAAGCTTCATGCCTAATATCTCTGTATAAAAATCTATGGAACGTTTCAGGTCACCGACCCGCAACATGGTATGTAATATTCTCATCATCCCTCAGCCTTCTCGATATTAATTTGACCAGAAAATAACGATGGTCGATTTATATAATAACCCTGAACATAATCCACACCTATATCTTTCAGGCGTTGAAGTATTTCACCATCTTCAACAAATTCTGCAACCGTTTTAATGCCCATTAAGTGACCGATTTTATTAATTGATGAAACCATTGCATAATCAACAGGGTCATGCGCAATATCACGTACAAAACTACCATCTATTTTCAGGTAATCCACATTCAGATTTTTAAGATAGGCAAATGAACTCAAGCCACTGCCAAAATCATCCAGAGCAAACTGACACCCAACCTCATGCAATCTATCAATAAATACACGCGCACTATCAAGATTCGCAACAGCTGCTGTTTCGGTGATTTCAAAACAAAAGCGTGAAGCATCAACCTTGAATTTATTTATACTATCCAGAATAAACTGCAAGGTAGCTTCATCGCCAACCGTTTGACCTGAGAGATTAATCGTAAAGTAAGTATCATTATGTTGATAGTGCTCATACATTGAAAATACTTTTTGTATAACCCATAGATCAATTCTGGTCATTAAATGATAGCGTTCAGCAGCAGGAATAAATGCCCCGGGCAATATTACATCACCATTTTCATCCAGCATGCGCACCAGTATTTCAGAATAGTGTTTCTCATCCGCACTGACAGGCTGTATTGATTGACAATATACAGTGAGTCGATTTTCATCCAGAGCCTGCTGAATACGGTTCACCCACTGCATTTCATTCTTGTGTTTTACCAGGCCAGTATCACCATGCTGGTATTTATGTATACGGTTTCTGCCCTGCTCTTTGGCAACATAACAGGCAGCATCGGCTTCACTGAGCAACTCAGTTACATTTATACTTTCGCTTGTGATAGGCACCATACCAATACTCATACCCAGCTCAAATGATTTATCCTGCCAGACAAAACGGAAATCCTCTACTGCCTTACGAATTTTCTCAACAATATTCTCAGCCCTGTCCAGTGGGCAACCTGACAACAACAAGCCGAATTCATCTCCACCCAGACGCGCAAAAATATCCTGCTCGCGGACAATATCAACCATAATCTGTGACAACTGCTTTAATAATTTATCACCTGCAATATGGCCGCAGGTATCATTTACGATCTTGAACTGATCCAGATCCATATAACATAAGGTATGCTGTATACCTGTTTTTTTGCTGTTCTCAAATGCCTGGTCGAGCTGACGATCAAATTCACGTCGATTAATTAATCCGGTTAGCGCATCATGGGATGCCTGGTAACTCAACTGCTGTGCCATTTTCCACATTTCAGAAACATCATGCATAACCATGACCACGCCAATAATCTGTTGACTCTGGTTGTGCATAGGAGAAATCGTCAACTTGACAGCAAAGCGGGTACCATCATTGCGGATAGCATGAATATGATCTGAAAATACGACAACCTCTTCTTCAGTCAGACATTCACCAACTGGATCCTCAAGAGGAACATGTGTATCTGCATCTGCGAATTGCAAATAATCAGATAGAGGTTGATTTTTTACATGTTCCAGAGAACAACCAATCATTTGTTCAGCATAGGGATTAATAAATTCAACACACCCCTGAACATTCAGGGTAACAACACCATCTCCTATCGAATTCAAGGTGATATGCGCACGTTCCTTTTCTTCAAATAAACGAGCTTCCGAATTTTTTAACTCGGTAATATCACGCGTTACACCTTCTACTCCATCCAGGTTCCCGTCTTCGTCGAAGTGATAATGCGCACTGGTTGATACCCAGACCTGGTGACCATCTTTATGCCACATGGGTGCCTGATAATTCTGCACACTACCATTGCTTTGCTCTAACGTTTGAATGAATTTTTTGCGCCCCTCTTTATCAACATACAAACTCGACAAATCCATGCCCAGGCTCTCTTCATATTCAAACCCCAGCATATTTATAACAGACTGGGAAATTCGTATCACCTTGCCTTCAAGGTTCGTTCGATAATAAGTATCCTGCATATTATCCAGAATCGCACTCAGTTCCTTTTCTGACTTACGCAGGCGACGATCTTTCAGGTTTTTTTCGGTCACATCGTAAAATGAGAGCACACCGCCAAGTGACACACCTGATTCACTGATAATTTCCTGACCACTTACGAGTATATTACTATGCAAGTCACTGGACTTAAGAATGAATTCATGATTAAAAATTTGCTGTCCATCAAGCACCTTAAAAAAAGGATTCTCATACTGCGCCAGAGGTATTAATCCGTTCACCTCAAAAAAGTCAAAATAATTTTGCCACTGTGCATTTTGCGTGTCCAGTTCATAAATACCCGCTATGTTTTTTCCTGCGTCATTTATGAGTGTTAATTCACCCTTTGTATTAAATGCTACAACTCCATCAGAAATATTATTCAGTATCGCTTTTAAAAAGTTTCGTTCTGTATTTAGCGATTGCTCGAGCAACAGACTCTCTGATATTTTATGCTCTAAATCACCTGTCGTATTCATCAGCTTTCGATTCAACAAGATAATTCGTAGTAAAAAAATAACCATGACTACAATGAGAGCCATAATCAGGATAATCCAGAGCAAATATTTTTTCAGTATCAACATCGGAGTGAAAGCATGATCGTTTTTATAGGGCCCAACCTGTAACTGCTGCATTAAATTATGTACAGGCTCGTAGGAATGCGGCTTTGACCAACCCGTAACCCGAGCTTTTCCGATTTTTATTATATTCCCGGGCATAGTCAGCAATACCGCACTTACTTTATCTACAAGAGCTTGCGGTGTTCCCGCCAAACGTGAAAATGGCCATTCTGGATAAAGAACCGTACTTAATAACTGAGGGAAATTACCATTACGTTGTTTATTTAATATTCTGAAGTCTTCAAGTTTAATTTTGCCTTTCTCTGCCAACGCTTCCAGCACCCCGGTTCTTACTGTGCCTGCGTCGATAATGCCATTCTGTACCGCCATTACAACTGCGCTCTGGGGGAAACCACTAAATTGAAGTTCTTTGATATCGGTAAAAGGGTCGATATCGTTTTTCTTCAATGCATGCCAGGCCATCTGAAAGCCACCGAATGCACCCGGCTTGACTCCCATAAACCGCACACCCTTTAAATCAGAGATAGCTTTTATTTTATGATTATCTGAGCGAACAAAAATAACTGCGCCAAAAGACCTCAGACGTTGACCAGCATAAGATTTTTCCAGTGTTGCTATTGCATGAATAGCAAACTTCTTTTCCAGACTTATATAATTACCCGGGTTGGTTAGTATGAAATCCACATCATGCCGCTGAACAATATCACTGGTCTCAGACAGATCCAGAGGTACGATGCGAAAACCAAGGCCCGGAAGTTTCCTGTTCAGATACCGTGCGAGTGGCTGCCAGGTTTTCAACGCCACATCACCACCCCGGTGTGCGAGCACTCCTATTTTAATCAGCTGATCTGCACGTGCAGGAGCGTCCAGTACTAACATCAAACAAACGAATGCAGCGTACCACCAACCCGCTACTACCGGGCTATGCTTCATACGACACTTACATCGGTTATTATTACTCATTCACCTATCTTGGTTTATTACACTTCAATCTAAATCCGGGGCCTGAGTTAGCTATAACTTGTTTTTCCTTGCTGCAATACGCAGACGCAATGCATTCAGTTTGATAAAGCCTTCTGCATCCTTCTGATTATATGCACCCTCATCATCTTCAAAGGTTGCAATATTTTCATCAAACAGGCTATTTGTATCTGACATTCTGCCAACAACAATAACATTGCCTTTGTATAGTTTTAACCTGACTTTGCCATTCACCGTCACCTGAGAAGCATCGATCATCGTCTGTAGCATCTTACGCTCAGGGCTCCACCAGTACCCGTTATAAACCAGATTCGCATAACGCGGCATCAGATCATCTTTCAAGTGTGCAACCTCACGATCCATAGTTATAGATTCAATTGCGCGATGTGCTTTAAGCATAATCGTACCTGCCGGTGTTTCATAACAACCGCGAGATTTCATGCCTACATAACGATTTTCGACAATATCATCACGACCTATACCATTTTCACCACCCAATTTATTCAACTGCTCCATCACTGCGGCAGGCGTGACTGCTTTTCCGTCAATCTCGATAATATCGCCATTACTGTAGGTTAGCTCGATATAGGCTGGTTGATCGGGCGCATTTTCAGGTGAAACCGTCCAGCGCCACATACTATCTTCCGGCTCTGCCCAGGGGTCTTCCAGAATTCCACCTTCATAGGATATGTGTAATGAGTTTGCGTCCATGGAATAAGGTGATTTCTTGCCCCGTTTCTGCTCTACACTGATATTATTTTTTTCAGCATAGGCGAGTAGTTTCTCACGTGAATTCAGGTCCCATTCACGCCACGGAGCAATAACATGCACATCCGGCATCAATGCATAGGCACCCAGCTCAAAACGTACCTGATCATTTCCTTTGCCTGTTGCCCCATGAGATATGGCATCGGCACCGGTTTCTTTTGCAATCTCGATCAAGCGCTTTGAAATCAACGGACGTGCAATCGATGTACCGAGTAAATACTCACCTTCATAAATGGTATTGGCACGAAACATGGGAAATACATAATCTCTGGCAAACTCTTCGCGTAAGTCTTCGACATATATTTCCTTGATACCATAAGCCTCAGCTTTGGCGCGTGCGGGCTCAACTTCTTCACCCTGACCAATATCAGCGGTAAAGGTAACCACCTCACATTTATACTCATCCTCCAGCCATTTTAGAATAACCGAGGTATCAAGCCCACCTGAATATGCCAGGACGACCTTATTGATATCTGCTTTAGACATGATTTACTCCACTCGACAAACTTTTATTGTAATTCAATAGAATAATGCCAGGGAATAGATCACCTGACATTAAAAAAGAACATTATACCTGAATACCCTGTAAAAATATTCGTCAACTATTCTCGCACCAGCTCCACTCGCACCCTGCGATTAGCAGCCCGCCCTTTTTTTGTATTATTACTGGCAGTTGGTTTACGCTTGCCAAAATATTTTACAAACATTTTGCTGACTGGTACTTTTTTCTTAAGCAAGTATTCGCGCACTACTCGCGCACGCTGTTCAGATAGCAAATTATTATAACTGTGTGTGCCCAGATTGTCGGTATGGCCACTAACATAAACCTTTTTCACGCTTGGATCACGTAGCAGAAAAGTGGCGACCGCATCCAGTTGGCGTCTGGCCCTTGATGTTAGCGTATATTTTGCAGAAACAAAATTCACCCTGGTATGCTTTATTTTTTCATAATCATACGGAATAATCTGCGCCATACAGACGCGATACTTACCCAGTGCTTCTCGAAAACGCACTGGTGACAATACCGCAGAAACATCGTCCTTGCCATCCCCCCAGTCCTTAAAATAGAAAATTGCTGACATGCCTTTTTCCAGCTCAGACAGAAGTCGCAAACTCATCGCACGTTTAAATCGAAACGGTGTTTCACCTTGACGGTATTTATAGTTACCCAGATCCTGTGATTTTTGATTATGCTTCCAGTCCGGTGCGTGTGAAGCAACACTGAATTTACCTTTTTTAACGGGAGCCTGTTGTACAAAAAAACGGAATTTCGGCTGCTTGCCTGCGAGTTGATAAAACTCGCCTTTACCAAAGAGCTTAACGCCGTGACTCAGCGTGCATCGCAACGGCGAAGACGTAGTCTTCCAAGCAGAATCTGCCATGGTCGCCTCATAATGCACGGCACCGGCCATTGCCAGGCTGGCACCCCATAAGAGCATTAAAAAGCTTAACAGACGCATAACAACTCCAGGTTTAGTCAATAATCCTGATTTTTCAGGAATTGATCACAGGTTCCTTAATATTAGCGGTCTGATAGCGTATTTCTTTATAGAAATACGCTTATTTTCAGCTTTATTTACGCTTGCTTCGACGTAAACGGGATAGTAATCGTCTTGCCATTTCGCCAAACATTTCAGTCTGGGTTGGATGCGGATGAATAGCTTCTGCCACCTGATCGAGCGTCATGTCTCCGGCAACCATCATTACACCCTCACCAATCAGGGTATCTGCATGATCTGCCAGATAATGCACACCGACAATACGACGTGTGGATTTATCCGCAACTATCTTTATCATTCCGTGAATTTCATTAGTAATCATAGCCTTGGCATCAATACTCATCGGCATTTTAACCTCAACAGCATCAATCCCTTTGGCTTTGGCCTGGTCGACAGACAAACCGACAAATGCGGCTTCAGGACGAGTAAAGATCACACCACTATCTTTATCCTGATTATATTGCATGTCTTCACCCAGAATAGTTGCTGCTGCAACCCTACCTTGTTGACCCGCCGTGTGAGCAAGCATCAGGCCGCCCACAACATCACCCACAGCAAAAATATGTGGCACACTGGTGCGTGAACGGGTATCGGCTTTTATCATACCTTTATCTACGGCCACACCTGTTTTATCCAGTTGCAAGGGCTCCAGAACTGGACGCTTACCGGTAGCCATAATCACATAATCACAACTAAAAGTATGGTCTTTATCATCAGTACCCGTGTATACCAACTTCATCGCACCTGGATTACCCTTGATGGATTTAACCTTGACCGAGGTGTGAATTTCCAGATTCGGGTCTTCATTCAATACGGCAGTCAGGTGTTTGGCAATTTCAGGTTCTACCTCAGCCAGAATACGCTCCTGACCTTCGAATAATTTAACCTTGCAGCCAAAGTCCTGAAAGATTTGCGCCATTTCCATGCCGATGGCACCGCCACCGATAACGCCCAGTCGTTTAGGTGCTGACTTAAGCCCCCAAACGGTATCGGAAGTCAGAATACCCCCTGTGCCCAGGCTTTCTTCAGCGCCTGGAATCGGTGGTACAAATGGTGGCGCTCCGGTTGCAATAACGGCACAACCGAAACTGATTTTTTCACCCTGACTGCCATCACCGATTGCTGCACGCTGATGCGGATTATCACTATTACCGCCGGTATCTACAAATACAGTATGATCATCTTCAAAGCGAGCGAAGCCCTGAATAACCTTTATCTTCACGCCCTTATCAGTTTTGAGCGCCATGTCACCACGAGTTTCGAGTACATGCCGTCGTGTTTTCTCCAGCTTATCCCAGTTCAGTTTTGCTTTAGTTGTCCCTTCAACACCCAGATGTTCATCATGCGCACGATCACGGATTCGGTCAGCCGCGGCACGCCATGCCTTCGACGGGATACAACCACGCCACAGACATTCTCCACCCGGATAAGGACTGTCATTTATCATTGCAACCTTGAGGCCATGTGCAACCAGATCACGCGCACAGTCCTCACCGCCCGGACCACCACCGATGACAACTACATCATAATCCCAGTTGCCTTCCGGAATGGCAGGGCCTGTGGGACCCATCCAGGTGTCCGGCTGTTCAATCAGCCCCTTAAGAGTATTCAGGTATAACGCAACTTCGGCACCATTCACCACACGATGATCAGCAGTAATCGTAAGCGGCATACCATCCGGACCTGCAGAAGCAATGGCCAGTATTGCTGCAATACCCGGTGTCGGGATCGCATCAAAATAACTGACACCCAGCATACCCATATTGGAAACCATAAAGGTCGGGTTAGCGTACTCTTCAGGCGACAAACGACGCTTACGCGCACGATCCAGCAAGCCTTTCCAGTCATCATTCAACTGATCCAGACTATTGGATTCACAAGCGCGTAAAACCGGTACGACCAGACCACCACCATCAGCTGATACGGCCATGCCGATATCAACCTGGGAGCGTTCAACCAGTTTATCAACCGGCTGGTAGCACCAGTTCATGGTCGGATGCTTTTCCATTGCCAGCGCACAGGCTTTGGCAATACTGACTGTAACCGAAACACCTTTTTTCTTTGATGCTTTAATCAATGCCGAAGGCACTGCATTCACGGTCACATTAAACGTAGGCATGCTGAGTGATGAAGACATGGAGTGACTCACCGCTTTTTCCATCGCGCTCATCGGTCGACCATTACCGGGTACATTTACTTCCGGTACGGCTGAAACATTGGCGATAGCTGAAGGCTGACTGCTCATCACATCCTGTGCAACAATGACACCGGAGGGACCACTGCCCTGAACACTATCGAGATTAACACCGGTCTGGCCTGCTACCTTACGTGCATAAGGAGTTGCCTGCTTACCTTGAGGGCGCGCTGCGGGTATGGCACTGCCAGCAGCTGGCTGAATCTGATGTGTGTCGGATGAAGCTGAACTACTACTAACAACTTCAAGTGCTGAAGACGCAGCTGTACTTGCTGACGCGACCACCGCGCTATCACGAATAACCTGATCTTCAGTTTCAACCAGATAGGCTATCGGACCACCTACCGGTATAACACTGTCAACATCAGCAATCGGACCGGATAAAAATCCTTCACGGAATACTTCAACATCCATGATTGCCTTATCGGTTTCGACCTGCGCGACGATAGTGCCACGTTCTATGCGATCACCAAGTGACTTGACCCATTCAACAACTATGCCTTCTGTCATGGTGTCAGATAACTGCGGCATCTTGATAACAGAAACAGTACCTTCCGGCTCTGCCTGTGCAACCGTGGCTGTTACCTCAGGAGCTACATCACTGCTTTCAGTTTCAACTTCAGATACAGCTGTTTCAGTTTCAACAGGAACTGCAGCAACATCACTGCGGTTAATCTCTGCTTCGGTTGCAACGATAAAACCAATCGCACCACCGACTTCTATTGTACTATCAACGGCAGACAGTGGTCCTGACAAATATCCTTCACGAAATACTTCAACATCCATGATCGCCTTGTCGGTTTCTACCGTTGCAACGATATCGCCACGCTCGATCTTGTCACCCAGGTTTTTCTCCCAGCTGACGATAACACCTTCGGTCATGGTGTCGGATAATTGGGGCATTTTGACTACATAAGCTTCAGACATAATAATCCAGTTTTTGACTTATTCATGACAGGGCAAAGGTAAAAGCCTCTGCCCTGCAAGTTGAATTTTATTTTCCAAACATTTTCAGAACGGCCTTTACAACATCCTGAGGTGACGGAATCGCGGCTTTTTCCAATGTATGGTTATAAGGTATTGGAACGTTAACAGCAGACACGCGCACAGGTGGTGCGTCCAGCTCATAAAAACACTCTTCATTGATAATTGCCATCACTTCTGCACCAACGCCAACCGCGGGTTCTGCTTCTTCAACAATTACCGCTTTATGTGTTTTGCGAACAGATGCTGCAATTCCTTCACGATCCAGTGGACTCAGGGTATAAAGATCAATCACTTCAGCGTTGATGCCCTGTGTTGCTAGCATTTCAGCTGCCTGCAAACACCAGTGCACCGAGATGTTGTAACCAAATAAAGTGACATCCTTACCTTCACGCGACACTTCCGAGCCTATCAGTGGCAGAAAGAATTCTTCATCAGGAACTTCACCTTTCATGTTGTACATCAACTCGTGCTCGTTAATAAACACGGGGTCATCACAACGAATTGCTGACTTCAGTAATCCATAGGCCTGTTTAGGGCTGGAAGGTGTTACTACACGTAAACCCGCGATACCCATGAATACCTTTTCCATACGCGCTGAATGCTGTGCACCTAACTGATGCGCTGTACCACCCGGTGAACGCACAACGATAGGTGCCTTGAGCTGTCCACCTGACATATAGTGGACCTTGGCTGCAGTATTAAAGATCTGATCCATGGCCAGCCACGCAAAGTTAACTGACATAATTTCGATTATCGGACGCACACCAAGATAAGACGCACCAATACCCAGACCGGTATAGCCATTTTCAGAAATTGGCGTATCAATCACGCGTTCGGCACCGTACTTGTCATACAGGCCTTTAGTAGCCTTATAAGTACCACCGGCAACGGCGATATCTTCACCCATGCAGATAACCAATGGATCACGTGCCATTTCTTCATCATGTGCACGCTGGATTGCTTCCCAGAACATTATATTGGCCATTATTGAGCCCCTCCATTCACCCAGGGGTCATTTTCGACCAGAGTATATTTTTCCAGCATTTCCGGTGGTGGCTCAGGAGATTCTTCCGCAAATTTGATCACTTCATCTTCAATAGTTTCAAGAATTTCGCCATCCATTGTTTTATAGTCATCCAGGGTAATTTCACCCGCTGCTATCAGACGATCCCGCAGCATAATAATCGGATCACGTTCGCCCCACATACGTTCTTCTGATTTGGGTCGATACGCATTCGAGTCTGACATGGAATGACCGCGATAACGGTAAGTCATCAGCTCCAGAAAATAAGGGCCTTTACCGGAACGCACATGCTCAACTGCTTTTTGCGCGGCCTCATAAACAACTTCAACATCCTGACCATCCACTTGTTCAGAAGGAATGTTATAACCCGCAACTCGTTTATACTGATCGATAACCGCAGTCGAGCGGTCAATACGTGTACCAATACCGTATAAGTTGTTTTCACAGATATACAATACTGGCAGATCCCAGACCTTGGCCATGTTAAGAGACTCATGGAACGTCCCTTGATTATTCGCAGCATCGCCAAGGAAACAGATGCTGATCTCATCACCACCTTTCATCTTGATTGCTTTAGCGATACCCGCAGCTAACGGGAATGGGCCACCTACGAGTGCATAACCCCCCATAAATCGCTGCTCAACACCAAAGATATGCATGGATCCGCCAAGACCTTTACTGCAACCGGTAACCTTGGCAAACAGTTCAGCCATGACCGCTTTAGGGTCAACGCCACATTTGATCGCATGAATATGGTCACGATAACTGGTCATTACATAGTCATGTCCCGGACGAGCGGCTTCAAGCACACCAAAAGCGCAAGCCTCTTCTCCCGGATACAGGTGCAGAAAGCCACCAATCTTACGTTCTACATAAGCTTCATAGCAGCGTTCTTCGAAACGTCGTGCAAACAACATTTCACGCAAT
>Ga0316206_1000733_pt1 | contig 37818 bp, 29 predicted proteins | sample 6monthpyrite_MG_FD_204942 | JGI IMG/M metagenome (GOLD analysis project Ga0316206, IMG submission 204942) | Microbial mat bacterial communities from mineral coupon in-situ incubated in ocean water Damariscotta River, Maine, United States -... | ecosystem: Environmental > Aquatic > Marine >...
CGGCGACGGCGGGAACAGGAAGCTTTGGTCTGGGTGCCATGGGCGGTAGCTCTTCATGGGCCCCATTATTAATGATCGAGGGGACCAAGGCCAGGGTGAAGGCGATCTATGCGCGACATGCTCCTAGGGTGATGCCGACGGCGCCGCTGGTGAGCAGCAAGGCGAATGCCTGCAGCTGCCCGGTTTGCGGCGCTACTTCGCTAGAGAGCGCGTAGCACACGAAGAAGAGCGGCGTGACCAGCGCGTTCTTGAACAGGTTCATCGCAACCGGGGGCACGCGCTCGCCCGCGCGCCGGTACAGGATGACCGCGACGGCCCAGGCAAGCGGAGCCAAGAGAGCCAGGAGTTCGCCACGATAAGGCATGCGGTGAGTCTAACGACGGATCGTTGACGACCTAGCCATTTCGAAAGCCTGCAAATTGCGATTCGTTTCGCTTCACTCGTTCTGGTGCAAGAGCCGAAGAGTTGGGCACGGTATTCGAGACTCTTCGCACCATCCTCACTGCTCCGTATCGATATGACTCAAAGTCCAAACTCCATCCCGCTTCTCGGCCAACTTCTCGTGCAAGAGGGGACGATCTCAGCCGGTGAGCTGATGCGGGGGCTCGCATACAAGCAGTCGCGCGGCGGCAAGCTTGGGCAGGCGCTCGTGGGCTTGGGGCTTGTCAGCGAAGGCGAGCTTGCCCGTGGACTTCGCAGTCAAGGGAAGACCCTAGCGATGCGCCTGCACCCCGAACTGATCGACGTGGGGGTCGCGGCCGGGCTTGGCGAGGACGCATCACGCAAGCACAAGGCGCTTGCCGTGAACCGGGTCGCCGGTTGCATAACGGTGGCGATGGACGATCCGCAGGACGTCTTTGCAATCGACGCGATTCAGAGCGAGCTGGGGAGCCGTATCTTGCCCGTCTTCGCCGACATCGTGCAACTTGAAGAGGCCATCGAGTACGTCTTCAAGACGCGCGGTCAGAGCACCGCCCAGGATGGCAAGCTCTCGCTCGAGCAGCTCGTCGAACAAGCCCATGGTGAGGCGACTCCGAACAAGAATCCCGATTCGAACGCCAGTGATGCGATCGATCTGGGAAACCAAGACTCGTTCGAACAGACGGAAGCGCTCGAAGGCGAAGTGGACGAGAAGCCGATTGTGAACTTGGTTCGCTCGATCTTGCTCGCCGGATTCAAGGAGGGCGCCAGCGACATTCATATTGAGCCTCGACTTGATGAGTATGCGGTCCGCTTCCGTGTGGATGGTTCCTGCTACGAGAAGACCCGGGTGCCGCGCGCCTGGGCGACCCGCATGATGGTGCGGATCAAGTTGATGGGCAATCTCGACATCGCTCAGCGCCGCTTGCCCCAGGACGGCCGCGCGAGTTTCCGCGTCGGCGACCAGCGCGTCGATCTGCGCGTCACGACGACCCCAACGGTCTCGGGTGAGGGCGCCGTCTTGCGAATCTTGGATGGGGGCCGCGAGCTGAAGGACTTGAACGCACTTGGCTTGCGCGATGAGCAGATCATGCGCATGCAGCGTATGGTCCGCTGCCGCGAGGGCTTCGTGCTGGCCACGGGCCCAACAGGCAGTGGCAAGACCACGACGCTCTACGCTCTCCTGAAGGAACTTGCGACCCCCGAACGCAAGATCGTCACGCTGGAGGACCCGGTTGAAAACGTTCTCGATGGGGTCACACAGATCAACGCCTGCCCCAAGGTCGGGTTGACGTTCGCCAAAGGCCTCCGTTCTGTTCTCCGGCAAGACCCGGACATCGTGCTGGTCGGGGAGATCCGCGACAAAGAGACCGCGTCGATCGCCGTTGAAGCCTCGATGACCGGGCACATCGTTCTGTCCACGCTGCACACCGTTGGCGCTGCCGAAAGTGTGACGCGGCTGCTCGACATGAGCATTGCGGGTTACCAGCTTGGGGACACGTTGAAAGGAGTCGTCGCCCAACGGCTCTTGCGGAAAATCTGCACCCACTGCCGCGAGCAGGCAGCACCGATTCCCGAGGCGTTGCGGGAGCTCTCGATTACGGACCCCGAGGCGAAATTCTACGAGGGGCGCGGGTGCTCGCGGTGCCGGAACACGGGCTTCAAGGGGCGCGTGGGGATCTATGAGATCCTCTTGGTTGACGCCGAGCTGCGCTCGCTGATTCAGACTGGCGCGACGACCGATCAGATCTCTGCCGCAGCCCACAGTAATGGGATCGGCACACTTCGGGACGAGGGGTTGCGTCGCGCTCTTGCCGGCGAAGTCACTCTCGCTGACGTACTCTCTGTCACCAGCTGAAGAACATGAAGACAATCTACTTTTGCCACGACCAGCAGCACACGGTCGACACACGCAAGAACGACCTCGAGACGGCCGGCTATCAAGTGGTCGTCTTCGAGACGGGCGGCGACCTCATGCGGGCCATCGCGCGGGATGAGCCCGACTTGGTGCTCTTGGATGCCCTGCTTGTCGGTAAGACTGGCTTCGAAGTTGCCGAAGGCCTCGACCTAGTGGACCGGCCGCGATTCCCCGTGATCCTCTTCTCCGGCATCTATACGCGCAGGATTTTCGAAGAGGAAGCGGAGCGAGTGGGTGTGGCGCGCTACCTGCCGACAAACCTGGATCGCGACGATCTGTTGGCCGTGATGACCCAGGTGCTTTCGGGCGAACGGGGTCAAAGCCAGGCAGCTTGAATCGGACAGGGAAGTCGATTTGGTGAGGACTCGCGATCGTCGCTCGACGGCTTCGAGTTGTTGTCCTAGCCTCTCAGGCGTGCGGCATTTCGCTGCCGCTGCCTCTTGCCGATTGGCCCTCTCTTCACGACTCTCCCCATGCCTCTGATCACTTTCTCGGATACGAACGCCACGCTTGAAGTCCCCGTCGGCGCGTCCTTATTGGATACCTGCGAGAGCAACGACACGCCGGTGCCTTTTGGTTGCACTGCGGGCGTGTGCGGCACCTGCTTGATTCAGATCGAAGTCGGAGCGGATCAGGTCTCGGCGATGGATGAGGATGAGAAGCGCGAGGTCGACTCGGCCACGTCGGTCGACGGCGCGCGGCTTGCCTGCCAGGTCACCGTGAACGGTGACATCACGTTGAAGGCGATTGGCTAGCTCGATGACGGACTCTTCCAACAACGACGTCACCGACGCAGAGTGGCGCGAGCGCCTGAGCCAGGAGGCCTACCAGGTCGCCCGGCAAGGCGGGACCGAGGCGCCCTTTTCTGGGGAGTACGATCACCACTCAGCCGAAGGCGTCTATTGCTGCATCTGCTGCAGCACCGAGCTGTTTCGATCGAACGCGAAGTTCGATGCTGGCTGCGGCTGGCCTAGCTTCTTTGAGCCTGCGGACCTCGCGACCGTGAAGACGGTGACCGACGAGAGTCACGGCATGGTGCGCGTCGAGGTGCGCTGCGCGAAGTGCGATGCGCACCTTGGACACGTGTTCCCCGATGGGCCCGACCCGACGGGGCAGCGCTACTGCATCAACTCGGTTGTTCTGGACTTCGAAGGGAAGGACTGAAGCGCGCGGCGGGGTCGCCGTTCAAGACAAACGGGGCCCAGTCGTACGGGTGGCGTGACTTCGCGAGGTCCGCGCGTTGAACCCGCGCAAGGGCGCGCCCGATAGGTTCGCCGGCCTCGAGCTCGCGGTGGAGCGCTTCCATTTGGCGGGCGGCCGTCTCGTCCTGCACAACCCACAGGCTGCTGACGACAGCGTGGGCGCCCGCGGCGAGGAAGGCTTGATCGATGCCGATCAGCGCCTCGCCTTCGATGCGCCCGCTACGGCCGGTCTCGCAGCCGCCTAGGGTCACGATTTCTAGATCGAGTTTGCGCGACCGCACGTCGTGCGCCGTCAACACGCGGTCGCCAAGAGCGAGCCCGCTGAACAGCGGGTTGTGCGGTTGGAAAGCGCCATGGGCGGCGATGTGGAGGCAGGCTCCAGCTAGCGAAGTGGCGTCCAAAGCCTTGAAGAGAGCGCCGGGGTCGAGCTCGTCAAGCTGGCCCGCGTGGACGCCGACCAAGGCGTCGGCCTCGGCGGCAATTGCGGGCAGGCTGGTGTCGCGGGCGGCGATCATGAGGCGCGGCGCAGGCGTCTGCTGGCGCTTTGTGCGACTGCGCTCAAGCGCCGCGAGGCTAGCGCTTTGGCTGACCTCGAAGCGCTCGACGAGCGCGTCGCCACCAAGTTGCATGGCATGGAAGGGCAGGCCGTGCAGGCTGCCGTAGGGGATCACAACAAGGCTCTTGATCTGCTCGAGTTTGGGGAGAGCTGGCGCGATGAGCCACGCACCGAGTTGTTGGAGGCCCGCTTCGATTTTGGCGAGCGCGCGCGCCTCGCGGGTGGGCGACTGCGAGGGCAGGAGGCGCTTGCGCAGCGCGAGCTCGAGCCGCTCGGCGCAGGCTTGGACCTCGCTCTCTGACGCGGGCAACGCAACCCAGTCACAGCCTTGCTTCGTGATGACAAAGACACTGATGCGGCCCTCATCGATCAGGTACGAGAGCACAGCTTCGCCCGTTGCAACAGGGGGCGTAGTCGGAGTCGTGCCGTTTGTGCTGGGCGCAAGACCGCGCTCGCGAAGCTGACTTGTGAGCGCGAGTTCGGCGGCAAGCAGGTCGGCGTCCGTGGGCGCTTTTGCATCGGCCTCGGCGTTGCCAGTCAGCGCCCCAAGGTCGGCATCGAGCCGCTTGAGCAAGAGCCCATCGAGGGCTTCCCGCTTGGCGTCAGTTGAGCCAAGTTGGCGTTGGCGCGCCTCTTGCCGGCGGCCAAGTTCCAGGTAGTGGAGGCCTTGGCGTGCGTCTCCTGACTCGGCGCAGAGTCTGGCGAGGCTGACGTACGCGCCGTGGCGATCGCGGAAGAACGCCAGCCGTGCGTCGGTCCCTGGAACCGAGGCGCGCGTCGCCTCGATGCTAGCGACCGCCCGCTCATAAACTTGGCGTGCGTTCGAGGGATTCCCGGAAGCCTCAAAGGCCTCGGCGCACGCACGCAGTGCGTCGGACTCGATCAAGATGTCGACACCATCGCGGGCGGCCGCCGTATCGGTGAGTGGCCGAAGCAAGGCGAGAGCCTCGTCGGCGCGCCCGCTTGCGGTCCGCGCGCGAGCGAGCAGGATCGTACTCATCCCGCGCAAGAGAATGTGGGGGCTTGCTGCAAGGCGCTGATGCGCTTCCTCCAGCTGGCTGAGAAGCGCGGGCGTCACGTGTCCGGCCGCTACCGCAGTTGCATGCACTTGCGTCGCAAGCGCTGCTTGGGCGTGCTCGTTGCCCAGCTCTCCGAGTAGTTGCTGCGCCTGCTCGAGGTCCGCGAGCGCGCGTGCCGGGGTCGCGTTGCGCCGTGTGGCCAAACCACGGACCGTGAGTGCCTTGGCGCGCTCGTAGTCAAGGCCAAGGTCGGCGAAGGCGTCGATGGCCCGCGTGGCCGCGTGCGCGGCATCCCAGCGCGCGTCGAGGCGCAGGTACAGCTCGGCGAGGTCGAGATCGCAGAGCGGCGCTCGCGACGGGCGCGCGACTTCGCGGAAGCGCACAGCCGCGGCCTCAAGCGCAGGAATGGCCTCGGCGAAGCGGCAGCGCATCGACAGCATCCACGCGCGCGCGTACTCGCACTCCGCAACGTGGACCAGTTGCTCCTTTTCGACGAAGATCGCCGCCGCCGCGGCATACGCGGTGTCGGCTTCGGCGTAGCGCCCGGCGTAGACCTCGACGTTCCCGCGGTTGTACTCGGCAATCGCGGTTCCGGTCTGGTCGCCAAGCGCCAAGAAGCGCGCAGCGGCAGCGGCATAGGCGGCGCCTGCTTCGAGAAGGTTGTCCTGGCGAAAGTGCACGTTGCCCAGGTTGACTTCGAGCTGCGCGAGCTGCCGCTCTTCGCCAAGTCGTTCAAACGTGGCGCGCGCGCGGGCCGCAGCTTCGAAGGCTTCGGGCACGCGCCCGGTCAGGTGGTAAAGATCGATCAGGGCGCGCTCGAGCCTTGCGACTTCGAGCTCGGCACCGGCTTCCTTGTAGAGCTCGATCGCCCGCAAGTAGTCGCGAAGAGCATCCTTGGGGTGGTCGTTGATGTGCTGCGCAACGGCCCGGCCACGGTAGCCGACCGCCTTGCGCGAGGGTGTCGACTCGGCCGCGCGAAACAGCACATGCGCAAGTTCGAGCGCCGCTGCCGGATCCGATCGCACGAGCTGGTCTAGCTGCGCCTTAAGCGTATCGACGATGTCCGCGCGCTCAGGTTCGGGGAGCGCGGTGAAACGGGACCAGGTCTCTTCGTCTTGCGGGTGCTTCTGGAGCTCAGCTTGCATCCCGGCAGTTTAGACGATCAGAGCTCCAAGTCCGGGATCACGATGCTCTCGGTGTTGTCTTCGTTGGATTCGAGGTCGAGAACGAGGCGGTACGTGCCGGGCTCAACAGACTCGATGCGGAACTCGCCATCTATGAGGCCGACGGTGCGCACGCCCGCGGGACCGAAGAGGCATGCGAGACCACGCGAAGGGAGCGGTGTGGAGTCGTTTGTTGGTGCCAGCTCGCCAATCAAGGCACCGGTTTCGGTGCGCAAGACGTCCAGCTCGAAGGGGCCGGCGTGGTACATGGACGGGGCGTTGGCCGTGCCGCGGAAGGCCGGGCGTAGCTCGCCGGGCGCCGTGAAGAGGCTCGCTACCCACGTCTTGATCTTGGTGCTGATCACCGCTGGCTTGCCTGCGGCCAAGGCGGCCTTGTGCACGCTACGCGGGGGGGCCTCGAGGCGCGCCTCGTCGACAAGGGCCGCAAACCGAATCACCTCGCGGATGCGCTCGGCCTCGGGGGTCTTGCCCGTCTTCGCGAGTTCCAGGAACTCGGTGTCCAGAGTGCCGCTTAGGCAGCTTTCGAGGAGGGATTCGTTGTTGGGGTTGTTCATGAGCGTTCCGCCGTGGTCCGGGCGTTGAGCGTGGGGGTCTGCCAGCTATGAGGGCGCGGCGGCTGCCCCAGATACACACATTGAAGAGAAAGACTCATTCCACGCCTCGCTGACTGAGGGCCTCCATGAGCCTGGCCAGGCAGCGCAGGCGCGTGGGGCCGATGCTGCCAACGGGCATCTTAAGGGTCTTTGCGGCTTCGGCGTAGGACTTGGTTTTCAAGTCGGTCTGGGTCAGCAGCTTGGAACAGCGCTCGCTGAGTTCGGCGATGGAGTCGCGGACGAGCTGGACCTCTTCCAGGCGGACGACTTCTTCGGCGGGCAGGATGGGCTCAAGCTGCGGCTCGCCAGAGTCCGCAAGCCCCTCATGTTCGTCGCGTCGCCTCATGCTGCGGCCAAAGCGGGAGGCCTCTCTCGCCGTGGTGGTGATCAGCCACGAGGCCAACGCCTGGGGGCTGCGGACGTGCTTGACGTGCCGCCAGACAAGCAGCCAGGTCGCCTGCGCGATGTCCGCGCAGTCCGGTTCGGAGAAGCCCATGCGGCGCGGAACCGACCACACCAGGCGCTCGTAGCGCTCGACAAATAGAGGCCACGCACCTGGGGCTTCTGTTTGCACGGCGGTGAGGAGCGCGGCGAGCTCGCTGGGGTCATCGTCGGGTTTCTGGGGCATGGGGTGATTCTCGGGCTCTCGGTGCTTGGCTGCAAGGTCGGACGCGAGAGACCGGGTAGCTTGTTCCAGATTCATGGTTTCACCGATTCGCAGGGGAAACTTGTATCGAGCAGTCAACGACGCCCCTCTACACGTCCGCAACGCGTCCCCCTGTACTCAGATCTTCTGATTCTGCCCATGAAGCCCATCTCATTCCTCCCGCTCTTCGCCTTTGCCTTCTCCGCCCCTCTGTTTGCTCAAAGCCTAGAGCGGGTCAGCGTCTCAGCCGCAGGCCTTGAGGGCAACGGCATCAGTTCTCGGCCTTCGCTCTCTTCTGATGGAGGGCTGATCGCGTTCTATAGCGAGTCGTCCAACATCATTCCGGGTGACCTGAATCAAGCGCGCGACATCTTTGTCCGCGACACGAACCTCGGCACGCTCGAGCGGGTCAGCGTGAGTACGACTGGAATCGAGTCGAACGGTAAGAGCTCGCGAGCGGTGATCACCGGGGACGGCCGCTATGTCACCTTTTATAGCGATGGGTCGAACCTTGTCCCCGGCGACACGAACCTTCAGCGCGACATCTTCGTGCGCGACCGCTTGCTAGGTACGACCTCGCTTGTCAGTCGCTCAAGCACAGGCGCATTGGGCAACGGAGCGAGCTCGCGCCCCTCGATTTCAGACGACGGACGCCTTGTGGCGTTCCGTAGCTACGCATCAAACCTTGTCGCCGGCGACTTCAACTTGGTCGGCGATGTGTTTGTCGTGGACCGCGATGTCGACGGGAACGGAGTGTTTGACGAGCCTGGTGGGACATCCACAACGCTCGTCAGCAAGAACGCGGCTGGCACTCAGGGGAACGCGCTCTCGAGTCTGCCGCGGATCTCTGCTGATGGCCTCTCGATCACCTTCAGGAGCGACGCAAGCAACTTGGTCTTCGGGGATACCAACGGAAAGCGCGACGTGTTTGTGTACGACATCGCCAGTGCGCAGATCACGCTGGTCAGCAAGGCCAGCACGGGCGCTGCCAGCAACGGGGATAGCACACGGCCTAGCATCTCCGACGACGGGCGCTTTGTGAGCTTCTTCAGCGACGCCTCGAACCTCGTCGCGGGGGATACGAACCAGCATTGCGCGTTGGACATCTTCGGCCAGCTTGTGTGCATTCCCGGGTCGGATTGCTTTGTGGTCGATCGTGACAGCGACGGCAACGGTGTGTTCGATGAGGCTCTTGGGACAAGCCTGACGCGCGTCAGTGTGACGGGTGCGGGGCTTGAGGCCAACGATCGCAGCGAGGACCCCGAGATCTCGGGAAACGGGCGCTACATTGGCTTTTGGACCGATGCGACAAACCTGTTCGCAGGCGACACCAACGGCGTGCAAGACGCTGTGGTGCTGGACCGCGATGCGGACGGCAACGGCATCTTCGATGAAGTCGGCGGGACGTCGATCAAGCTCTTGAACCAGAGCGCAGCTGGTGTGCAAGGCAACGGTGTGTCCAAGCGTGCTGTTGTGAGCGATCAGGGTGAGGTCTCGGCCTTCCGCTCGGACGCGACAAACTTGGTTGCGGGCGACTTGAACGCGATGAGCGATGTCTTTTTCAACCCGTATGTTCCGGCCTGTGTTGTCAACATCTTCGGGACCTCGACTCCGGCATGCAGTGGCCCTATTTCGATCGGGATGGTTGGGTGTCCGACCGAGGGTTCAGGCGTGACGATGACTTCTGCGGGGGCACCGCCCTTGACGGCGGGTTTCTTGGGCGTCACCCTGACGAGCATTCCTTCTGGTATGCCCATTCTGGGCGTCACCGCTTACATCGACCCCTTGGGATCGCTCTTCCTCTTCAACGCGCTTAGTGATGCAGCCGGCGATGGCACCGGAGTTGTGCCGCTGCCGCCCGGCAGCGCTGGATTCACGATCTTTGCGCAGTTCGTGTGGTTCAACACCACGACTTGCGGAGGCGCTGGGACCTTCAGCGCGAGCGAGGCCTTGGAGACAGTCATCCTCCCCTAATGCCAAGACCTGCTTCTTTGTCGGTTCGGTTTCTAACCGCAACCACGTTTGGCTTGGCCGCGCTGCTTCCCTGTGAGGCTGGCGCGGTCGAGGCCGATCCATGGACCCAACTCGATGACCAGCTCGCGGAGATGGCGAGTCAAATCCCCGCTGAAGATGCGGGGCTCGAGGTGTCGGCCTACATCAAGTCCAGCTACCGGCGCTCGAACGAGATCGTCTACACGTTTGATCCCAATACGTTTGCGCCGCTGGGTGACTATGGCGGCTTTGCCATCGACTCCATCGGGCTCAGTGTGAAGGGCAAGGTCGAAGAGTTCAGCTTCAAGTTTGGCTACAACCCCAATGCGGACAAGTTGCGCTCGACGTATGTGCGCTGGCATGTGACCGATGCGGCGCGCGTCACGATGGGGAAGTTCAAGGTGCCGCTTTTGCGTTCGCGCTTGGTGAGAACGACTCGGCTTCTGTTCCTCGATCGGTCCGTGCAGGCCCGTGCGACCGGGCCACGCGAACTCGGACTGAAGTGCGAGTACGACTTCGGGGAAGTGGCGCGCCTGTACATTGCCATTCAAGATGGCCAGGACGGGACGCTGGACAAGCGCAGGACGACGATGCGCTTGAACGCGAACTTGCTTGATGGAGGAGTCTCGAAGTACGAAGGCGCCTTCAATGCCAAGAGCCGTTGGCGCTCGAGTTTAGGGATCGGGTATTCGGACGACAGCTCGCTTGGGGATGGTCGGATTTTGGCCGCGGATTTCGGTCTAACCAAGAGCCGGTTTTCGTTGTCGGCCGAGTGGCTCAACAACGGGGATGACCTAGGTAAGTACAAGCGTGGGATCTTAGATCCAGCGACCTTCCTGCAGCGCGGAGGCACCCAACCACTGAGTGTGGCCGTCAGTTGGATGTTGGTCGACGACAAGCTGGAGGCCGGCGCAAGGTGGCAGAACTTTGATGATCCGAACCACACTGAGATGCTGACTTTGGGTCTCAATCACTACTTTAAGGGTCATCACGCGAAAGTGCAGCTGAACTGGATCGACGTCACGAGCGACATTGCGGGTCTGGAGTCGAACGTGATCGCATTGGGACTCGTCTTGGATGCTTGAAGCTGAGCCTAGCCAAGCTTCGGGTCGCAAAGCCTGGCGCACTGTCGCCAGCTTTGCGCCGCGGCATCGCGCTTACTTAGCTAAGGGTCTGGGGTTGACGCTTCTCGGGGTCGCCGCTCAGCTGTCGATTCCGTGGCCCCTGAAGGAGCTCTTGAAGGGAGCGCCCGATGCTACCTGGCGCGCAGAACTGCCAGCTTGGTTCTCGCCGGCTTGGGCCCTAGGGCTTCTCTTTTTCGGGCTGATGTTTGCGGCGGGGCTCTTTGACTACCTGCAGCGGGTCGCGTTCTCGCGGTTTGCGATTGGTTGGTCGCGTGACCTGCGGGCTGCCGTTCACGCAGCGGCACTTGGGGCGCACGCTCCGGAGCTTCACCGAGGAGACCTTGTCGCCCGTCTGATCGGTGACATCGCGCGCTTCAAGGCCAGTGTCAAGGTCACGCTGGTCTACGTGGCATCCAACGGTCTGCTGTTCCTGGCGGGCTGCGTGATTGTGTGGAGTCTCCACCCGTCCTTTGGCCTTGTGTTTACGGCGGGTTTCGCTTCGGCGGTTTTGATTGGTGGCCTCGGAGCGCGCCGCTCCTACCGTGACTTCACCGCGTACCGCGAGGCCGAAGGGCAGCTGGCATCGAGCCTCTCGCAGGATGGGCAGATGCACGCTGAAGACCTTGAGGTCAGTGGAGATTCTGAGGCCTCCGAAGTACGCCAGCAGAGCGGGTCGGCCTGGGCGGCTCACGGAATCATGGGGGCGATGGTGGCCGGCATTCTGATCGTTGGCGCACGGGGAATCGAGGCCGGTGACGTCGAGCCGTCTTCGCTCTTGCTGTTCCTTGGGTACGCGCTGTTCTTGAGCAAGCCGCTTGTGCGCTTGACGCGGCACGGTGCGCGAGTTGGAAAGCTGGTCGCAGGTGGGATGCGACTGGGCCGCTACCTTGCCAGTGCCTCCCAAGTCGACGTGAGCTGTACGCGTGGACCGAAGCCCGAACACGAGGTGCGGGTCGAGTCCAAGAGTGGGCAGACATGGACGCTTCCAGCCCGCGGCCTCGTGCGCGTGAGGGACCGAGCTCTTATCGAAGCCCTTCGTGGCGACTTGGGCGGTGCTCAGATCCATGTGGATGGAATGCCCGAAGCCAGTGAGTCACTCGTTGTCTCAGTCGGCCGGCGCAACACGTGGAGCGTTTCAACACTCGATCAACTGGAAAATTCACCGCTCGCCACCTGCTTTGAAGCGCTTGGTCTTTCGAGGCTTGTTTCCAAGCGGCGTGGGCTTGCTGTTGCTTCGGCCGAGGTCTCGCGAGGGGAGAGCGCGGCAGTCGCGCTTGCCCTTGCTGGCGATTCGAGCGCTTCCGTTTGCATTGTGGATCGAGTGGACGAGGTCCTCGACGACCGTGGGCGCGACGGGCTGCGCGAATGGATCGAGGTGATGGGCAAAGAGCGCCTGGTGCTCGTTCGAACACAGGCTCTTTCCCTTCCTGCGGGGGCGTGTTCGCTGTGAAGCTGCTGCGCTTTTATCGACCGTTTGTCATGGCGCGTGCCTCATCCCTGGGATGGGGAGCGCTCGCCGGGCTGGTCATGGTTGGGCTCCGCTTGCTTCTCCCTTGGCCCTTGGCGAACGTCGTCGAGCCGTGGGTGAACGGGGGGCAGGTGGGCAGTGGGATTGAGACTGCGGCTCGTGGGGGCGCCATGTTCTTGGGCATCTTCGTTGCACTTGGGATGGGCGACTATGCCGCACGTGTCGCCTTTGCGCGCTTCTCTGTCGACCTAGTCGGAGATCTGCGGAGCCAGGCACCGAAGGCTCCGGACAAGACACGTGGTGACCATCTTGCAAGGATGATCGGCGATACCGCGCGCCTCAAGGAGGGCCTGAAGGGGTTCCTCATTCACGTTGTCACAAACGGGCTCTTGTGCATCGGGCTCGTCTTCATGCTGATGACTCTCGACGTTCGGCTGGCGGCCGTGTTCGCGGGCGGATTGGTTGTGATCTTCGTGGGCAGCCTGTGGTTTACCAGTCGCGTTTCGGGCCGTGCCAAGCGACTGCGCAAGCGCGAAGGGCGGCTTGCCAACGTGATTCATGAGGCTCATGGCACCAGTAAGAAAGCCAAGAAACGCGCCGAACGCGGCCCGCAGATTAAGCCCAGCCGGAAGCATCCGAAGGCGACGCTGACAGTCCTTCAGGGGCAAGCGACTTGGGCCGTTCACTGTGTGCTTGCGCTCGTGATACTTGGCTGTCTCGCAATCGCGGGCCCGATGGGGTCGCATCCACTTGGCCACCGCGAGCTGATTGTCTTTCTGACTTACATGCTGCACATTTACCACCCTGTGGTTCGGCTGGCTCGGCAGCTGACTCGAGTCGGGAAACTCGAGGCCTGTGCAGATCGCATTCGGACGGCGTATGAGGGCGAGTCCGACCCTGAAGTGACCGAGCGACTCGCCCCCCTTGTCGGGCAGGTGACCTGGAAACAGTTCAGCGTTCGCGCAGGAGAGCGCGGGGGTGGGGGGCTGCGACTTGGTCCAGTGAGCCTCGTGCTGAAGAAGGGCGAACGGGTCGCCGTCGTGGGCGGAGTCGCTTCGGGGAAGACCACCCTGCTGGAGTCCTTGGCGCAGCGAAGCAGAGCGAAGAGCTCGGGCCAACTTCTCTGGGACGAGGTTGAACTTGCGGGGCTCTCCACAAAGACCCGAAAGACCCGAGTGGCCATACGCCGGAGCCTGAGCGCCGCCACAGGCGCCGGTAAGCTCTCCAACTTGGATATCCTCTGCATTGACGATGCCCTCGAGAGCGCGGCTCCGGAGACCCTGGATGAGCTCTTCAACATTGCGGGCGAGAGCCTGCTGCTTGTCAGCATGCGACAGCCCGTTCAACTCGAGCGCTTCGATCGTGTTGTGCGACTCGAGTGCGGGCAGATCGAGGTGAACGCATGAAGCCTGAAGTGGACCCCCTGATCGAACGCGTGGCGTTGGCCCGCAAGCCCGGCGCACTCATGGCCGCGTGGCAAGCTGCGTGGGAGAGCAACGGCTTTCCTGGATCGCCCAAGAAGCATCCGTTCGCCGTAGTCGAGACCCACTACAGGCCCTTTGTACGCGCCCGGGTTTTCTTCGAAGGTGTGCGTCCAGGAAAGCCTCGTCGGCGGTACTTCTTTGCACAGTTGTTCCCGGACCTCGCGCAGGCTGAAGCGCGTTTAGCACAGGCGCGGCTCCACAAGGAGCCTCGCCGTACGACGGGACCTTCCTCGTTCTTAGTGCCTGAGTGGTGTGCCGTCGTGTGGGAGCTACCGGGTGGGCCGAAGCTCCGCATTGTGCGCTCGTTCATGCAGCGAAAGGCGTTTCGGCGGACGCTGGATCGCATGGGTGTCGACGTGCCGCTGGACAAGAAATTCCAACTACCCCAGCTCTTGCGCTACGTCCCGCGCAAGCGCGCCGTCTTTCGTTGGCCCGTTCCAGGCTCGAGCGAAGTGCTCTTCATCAAGCTCTATGAGCCCGGCGGGGACCAGATCGCAGTTCACAACTTGAACTGGCTTCGAGAGCGTGCGACGCATTTGTCCTTCGACTCTCCGGAAGCACGACAGCACTTTGTCCGCAGGCGCGCCGTGTTTATGCAGGGGCTTGAGGGCGAGGTTTTGAGCTCGCAACTGAACGCAAGTGCACAAGCAAAGGTGTTTGAAGTCGGACGCGCGCTTGCGAGTTTGCATGGCCTTGAGCCCAAGCTGGAGCGCACGTGGTCAAGCCTTGAAGAGCTTGGAGCGCTGCAGCGCGCGATGGGGGACGTCGAGGTGGGCATGCCGGTTGAAGCCTCGCAGGTGACCGAGCTTGTGGCCCGTTTGGCGCACACGCAGTCGAGCCTGAAGCTGGGCCCCGGCGTCCCGATTCATGGCAACTTCTTCGGCGATCAGGTCTTGGTGCAAGAGGCGCGTGGAGCTGCGCCTCCCCGTGTTGGCATTGTCGATTGGGATGATCTGACCCTAGGCGACGGGGAGTTCGATGTCGGGCGCATGATCGCGCACATCCGCTATGTTCACTGGCAGGAGAATCGCACAGGCTCGAAGCTGCTTGAAGAGGCACTCCTCGCTGGATACCGGGCCGGAGGGGGCCGCCTTGATGCGCGCCGCTTGGACTGGTACGTGGCCGTTTGCCTGTTGATGCGGGCCAAGATCTCCGGTTTGCGCAAGTTGGCTCCTGGATGGCATGAACTCGCGAAACGCACGCTCGATGAGAGCGCTCGGGTAGCTTCACAGTTGTAAGGGACCCCGCGACTCGAACGGCTTGGCGAAGCCGCTTGAGAGTCCCTAGCTGGGCTCGCAGCGCGTTGGAGAAGGCACGGCTGGGACTTCCCCCTCTCCGCCACTGCTGCGCCGATCTCTCCGTTTCAAAGGCAGGCTGAGCGGGGCCGAAGGGCGACCCCCACTGTCTCGAGTACGGGGTCCTTGCTTTGACGAATCGGGCTTCGTCTCGCAACGCGCGTGTTTCGCTAGGCGCTAGCAGTGTGGCCCGGACAGGCTGCCTAGTCGTTCACTTCGCTGATGGTTGCGCCCGCATCGATCCGCCCACTGCCAAGCAGGTGGGCGATACCCGGATTGGCGTGATCGATGGAGGCGGAGTTGTCGACGATCTCTTCAGGACCGTCGCCACCGTGACCTTCGATCGAGATCAGCATCGATCCCACACCACTCGCGACGGCAGTTGCCATCGACGTACCCGACCACCAAGCCCAGGCGTTGCCGGGCATGCTGCTGTAGATGTCGACGCCGGGCGCCGAAACGTTGACCGTCGGGCCGTACGTGGAGAAGCTGGCCCGCACGTCGTTTTGATCGACGGCGGCCACGGACAAGACGGTGGGGTAGCTTGCCGGGAACTGTGCGCCGAGCTTGCCAGTGTTGCCGGCTGCGGCGTAGACCTCGACCTCCATCTCATGCGCGAAGTCGAGCGCGTCGATGACGGCTTGCGAAGGGGTACTCATTCCTAAGCTAAGGTTGATGATCTGTGCGCCATTGCCGATCGCGAAGTAGATAGCCTCGGCGACCTGATACGAGTAGCCGTTGCCGTCACTGTCAAGGACGCGGATCGGCAGGATCATTGCGTCAGGGTTCACGAGAACAATCGTGCCCGCGATGTGCGTACCGTGACCAGTCGCTTCGTCGGTCAGGCCATCAAGATCGTTGTCGAGGCCATCGGGCGCGTCGACGGCGCCGACTTGATCGAGGATGAAGTCATAACCCGGATTCGCAATGTGTTCGGCCAACAGCGGGTGGGTTGCATCGATGCCTGTGTCGATGACGGCAACGAGGCAGGCCGCACCGGTGAGATAGGCCTGCGCTCCGCCAAGGTCAATGACCGGGCCGAGGGGTTGGTCGTAGTACTTCTGAGGCGTGGGGTTGCCATCGTAGAAGGAGATCGTGCAGGGCAGGCCGGAGACACTTCCGGGGGCCATGCACGCCTGGCCTTCGGGGCTGCGAAGGAGCCTGTTCGGTTCTGCGTAGCGGGTGCGCACGTCGAGCGCGATCGCGTTCAAGAGTTCGGCTCCCGATTGGCGCACCTTGGTGCTTGTGCCGGCGACCTTGAAGGCGGCATCCAGGGGAAGAACCCCGTTGACCTGAAGACCCCAATCGGAAGTGAACTGCACGGGGTCCACGCCGGGCTGCAGGCTCACGATAAACCCGGCATTCTTGAAGACGGTGTCGACAACGCGCGGTGCTTGTACGTGCTTCCCCGTGGTCGAGCCCGCAACTTGGGCGGCAAGGGGCAGGCACAGTGCGAAGCAGACAGCGGTGGTAGGGATCAATTGCATGAGAACAGGACGGTTGTTGGGTGAGGACGGTTCCGTCGAACGACCTGCCAATCATCCCCTGATCACGCACGAAAGGAGATGAGAATCCGTTCACATCGAGACTTGGATGTATTCGCACCCCCCTGACCCACCTCGTTTGGCGTGGAACCGCGGGATGGACTCGCGGTCCAACGTCCCCATCGATTTGACCATGACCACGCGAATCCTCTTCGGAGCCTATGCTCCTGTTCACTTCCTCTGCTTCCGTCCGGTGTACGAGCTCCTGCGCAAGGACCCCGACGTCGAGATTTGGCTGACAGGCGGATTCCGCAGCAAGGACAAGGCGGCCGGGACAGAGTCGTACGACCTGAACGGCTTCTACGATCCCTACGGCGTCGACATGGACCGCGTGCGACCGTACGAGGAGCTGCCGGACGTGCACTTCGACGTCGTTCTCAGCACACACTCATCAACCATCTTCTTCCCGAAGAGCTATGGGAAGAGCGTGCAGATGTTCCATGGAGTGTCCTTCAAGAACTTCTCGGTTCGCGACAAGGTCTTGAACTACGACTTCGCCTGTGTTGTGGGCGGCTATCACGCCGGTCGATTCGCCAGCGAGGGCATCATTGGCGGAGGCGCGACTCGCTTCTTCATGACCGGCTTTGCAAAGCTGGACGCGCTTGTCACGGGGCCCGACATCCGGACGCCGCTGCTGAAAGGGCTTGGCTTGAACCCAGCCCTGCCCACCATCCTCTACGCACCAACCGGCGGCAAGTACAACTCGCTTGACGAGATGGGCGAGGAGCTGATCGAAGCGGTCCGTGATGGTGGCGAATGGAACCTCCTGATCAAGCCTCACGATCACCCGAAGAAGGCGATCGATTGGATGAAGCGGCTGGGGCCGCTTGAAGGGCCGCGCGTCAAGCTTGTGCGTGACTTCGACATCGTGACCTACCTGGCGGCGGCGGACCTGCTTCTAACCGATGCGTCCTCCGTGTCGATGGAGTACTCACTGCGCGACCGCCCGATGGTCTTCGTTGACGTTCCCAAGCTGCTGACCAACGTTCAAGAGCGCGGTGGCGCGCTCGACCTCGATACGTTCGGTCGTCGCGTCGGGAGCATCGCGCGCGGGCCTGAGGACGTAGCCGCGGTGATCGCCTCGGCGCTTCAGAGTCCGACCCGCGAGGGCGAGCTTCGCCGTCGTGCTGCCGCTGAAATGTTTCACACACCTGGGCATGCCGCTGAGAACGTCGCCGGCGTGATCCGCCTGGCCGCCGGCTTGGCGACCGAGTTGCCCGCAGGTGTCGAAGAGTTGTCCCCGTCCGGAAGTGCCAGCTGAGGTTGCCATGTCGAATACAAATCAAAAGAGCGTCTCAAAAGCCCCCGCACACGACACCAAGATCCGCGCAGTCATTCTGGCTGCCGGCCGCGGCTCACGCCTTGGCGGCACAGCCGAAGGCGTGCCTAAGTGCCTTCTCGAAGTCGGCCGTCGGAGCCTGATCGATCACCAGATCGAAGCCTTGGCCGACGCCGGTATCGGACCCGTGACGATGGTTGTTGGTTACGCCGCATCCGAGATCCGAGAAGCGGTCGGGATCCGCGCGGAGTACGTCACGAACAGGCGCTGGGACATGACCAACAGTCTGTACTCGTTCTGGCTTGCCCGCGACCAGATGGTCGGCACAACGGTGATCCTGAACAGCGACGTTTTGTTTTCGCCTGAGATCCTTGAACGCCTGCTTGAGACCGAAGGGGATGCCTTTGCGATCGATGGCAGCTCGGGGCAAGCGCGCGAGCAGATGAAGGTCCAGATCGTCGAAGGGCGCCTGGCCGACATGCGCAAGGACCTGCCACAGGACCTTGTCTGTGGCGAGAACGTGGGCATCTTGAAGTTGACCTACGAGACGGTGCAAGAGCTTCTCGCCGAGGCGGAAGCCTTGATCGAGGCCGGCCAAGAGAAGAGCTGGCTTGGATCCGCGGTGCGCGAGGTCGCGCAGAGGTGTCCCATGACCCCCGTTGATTGCGCAGACCTTCCCTGGGTCGAGATCGACTTCCCGAACGACCTCGAGCGCGCCCGCAAGGAAGTCTGGCCGCTCCTGGATCCGCGTCGAAAGGAACCCTCACGGGCAAAACGCCGCGTTGCGGTGTTTGCCAGTGTGGCGGCCTTGCTCGCCTTGCCGTTTGGCATCAGTGCTACGCTCCCGAAGCCCGCTCCTGTCATGTGGGAGGTCGTGTCTCCGGAACAAGGCGCCCTGCGCCACGTCTACTTGGGTGAAGACAATCAGAGCTGGTGGCTGGTGCCTCCGGGAGTTCACGCTTCGATCGAGGTCTTTGGCCCCGGGCCTGTTCGCGTCGATACCCGTCTGCTTGACCCCGAGCAATTCGATGGGCAGTACGTGGTCGAGCTCGGGCTCGATGGCGAGCGCGAGGGTTGGTACGCGGAAGAGACAGTTCCTTCGACGTCGCGCTTCCACGACGAATGGGTCGTTGGGAGCCACCAACGAATCAAGTTGGACGCAGCAACCGGCATGCACACCCTGGACGTGAGTGTGAAGTTGCCTGAGACGGCGTCGGTCCTCGTGCGCGTTCGGCGCCTTGAAGTGCAAGGCGACGACTGAACAGCGACCTCTGGCGAGCTAGACTAGGTGCGGCCTGCAGACTCTCTGCGGGCCGCACCTTTTCTTGCCCCGCCAGCCACCATGACTTTGTTCGACCTCGTTGCGTGCCGCGCTTTGAGCCTCTTGGCTGTGCCTGGTTCAAGCTCTGGTCGTGCCCGAGCTCCAAGAACGGAGAAGGCGGTGGTCTCTTTGCGGCAAGTTCAGGCCGGCTCGTTGATCGCCTCACCAAAGGAAGGCTAAGCCGCAAGAGCGATGTCTTCCTTGCGCAACAACCCGGCGCTCCTCTCGGCGTTTCATGCGCTGCAGATGAGCCTGTTTCCCATGGCGATTCTGACGGTCTACTTCCGTCAGGACATCGGCATGAGCATGACGGAGATCATGGCGCTGCAGGGCGCGTTCGGGCTGGCGATGGCGCTGTTCGAGTTTCCCTCCGGGTACCTTGCCGACCGCATCGGGTATCGGCGCACGTTGATGATCGCGTCGGTGTTGAACGCCGTGGGCTGGTCGATCTACGTTCGCGCAAACACCCTGCCGCACATCCTCGTGGCCGAGATCGTTCTGGGCATCGGGATTTCGCTGATCTCGGGAACGGACTCGGCGCTGCTGTACGAGTCGCTAGAGGAGACTGGGCAGGAGTCCGAGTTCGGCCGCTGGAACGGACGCGTTCGCTTCTTCGGCCAAGTCGGCGAAGGCACTGCCGCGATCGTGGCGGGCTTCCTGTACGCGTATTGGCATCGCATGCCGTTCTTGTTGGAGGTCTTCATCTGGGTCTTCAACTTGGCCGTTGCGTGGCGGCTTGTTGAGCCGACCCGGCATCGGCCGCCGCTGCAAGACAACTGGAAGCAGATCAAGGGCATGCTGCGACACGTCTTTGTCGAGGACACGCGCCTGTTCGCGATCGTGGCGATCACGATTGCGCTGGGCATGTCGTCCTTCGTACCGGTCTGGACGATTCAGCTGTACGCCACCGATGCGGGGCTGCCGGCGGCGGCTCTTGGTGTCGTGTGGGCGATTGCCAACTACTCGGTGGCTGTGGGGTCGCTGTACTCGACGCGCCTCTCGGCGGCGCTTGGTTTGCGGCGTGTCTTGATGCTGTGCATCGGGCTGATCGCGGCTGCGTACCTGGGCATGGGGCTGACGCACGCCGTGTGGGGCGTTGGGTTCTACTTCCTGCTGACGATCATGCGCGGTCTCAACGGCCCCGTCCTTCATCATGAGGAGCAGCGCCGGATCCCCTCGAGCGACCGCGCGGGGTTCATCTCCTTGCGCAGCCTGACGTTTCGGGCCTCGTTCCTGATCCTCGGGCCGCTTGTCGGGCTCTCGATCGACCACTGGGGGCAGCATCCGGTCCTATTGGTGCTCGGCGGGGTGCTGACTCTGGCCGCCCTGCAAGGGCTTCGCTTGATGAGCCGGGCGGGCGCGCTTGACGGCGCGGCGACCTAGCGACGGCAACCTGGCAGTTCGCCGTGGCCCAAAGGGTGTGGGCCCGTACAATCCCCGCATGGACACCCTGCTTGTGACCGCACTCTATAAGTTTGTGCGCCTCGACGACTACGAAGAGCTGCGCGAGCCGCTGCTTCTCGCGTGCCAGAAGTACGGCGTGACTGGCTCCCTGCTGCTCGCCGCCGAGGGCATCAACGGGACGATTGCGGGGTCGGCCGAAGACGTCCATCGGTTTGTGAGGGACCTCCAGCGCGACCCGCGATTCCTGGATCTTGAACTGAAAGAGTCGTCGGCCTCGCGCCCGCCCTTTCTGCGCATGAAGGTCAAGCTGAAGAAGGAGATCGTGACGATGGGTGTGCCCGGAGTGGATCCACTCGACACGGTGGGCGCCTACGTTGCGCCCGAGGACTGGAACGCTCTGATCGCGGACCCGAGCGTCGTGCTTGTCGACACGCGCAATGACTACGAGGTGCGCATCGGGACGTTTAGGGGCGCCAAGGATCCGCACATCAAGAACTTCCGCTCGTTCCCGGACTGGCTGCGGCACGAGCTCGCTGGAAAGGACTCACCCAAGGTGGCGATGTTCTGCACCGGCGGCATTCGCTGCGAGAAGGCAACCTCTTGGCTGCTTGGCGAAGGCATCGACGAGGTCTACCACCTCAAAGGCGGGATCCTGAAGTACCTCGAGGTCGTCCCCGAGGCGGACAGCTTGTGGGAAGGCGAGTGCTTTGTTTTTGACGAGCGCGTGGCCGTCAAGCATGGCCTGCAACCGGGCAGCTACGAGCTGTGCCGTGCGTGCCGCGACCCGATCTCGGAGGCCGACAAACAGTCCCCACTTTTCGAGTTCGGGCTGAGCTGCCCACACTGCGCCGCGCGCACCACAGCCCAACAGAAACAGCGCTATGCCGAGCGCACCAAACAAGTCGCCCTTGCCAAAGCGCACGGCACAAGACACCTAGGCATCACATGCAACAAAGATCAAAAGTGAAGTTACCCATCCTCTACAGCTTCCGCCGCTGCCCCTACGCCATGCGCGCGCGCCTTGCGATGGCGATTGCCGAGCAGACTTGCGAGCTTCGCGAGATCAAGCTGAAGGCGCGGCCCAAAGAGCTCTTCGCCGCATCCGCGAAGGGCACTGTGCCGGTGTTGGTGTTGGCCGATGGCACGGTGTTGGAAGAGAGCTTGGACATCATGAAGTGGGCGCTTGCTCAACACGATCCCCAGCAGTGGCTCCCCCAAGGCGCCGAAGACGCCGCCGAAACGGATGAGCTGATTGCGGCTTGCGACGGCGACTTCAAAGTGCATTTGGATGGCACGAAGTACGCGGCTCGTGGTGAGAGCGAAGAGCGCGATCGACACCGAGTCTTGGCGTCTGAGTTCTTGATGACCCTCGACGAGCGCTTAGAGGCCACGTCGTGCCTGATGGGCGAATCGCCTGGGCTTGCGGACATGGCTCTGGTTCCCTTTGTGCGCCAGTTTGCGTTCATCGATCCCGAGTGGTTTGCCAAGCAGCCTTGGCCGCACCTCTCCGCGTGGCTCGACGGGTTCGTTGGGTCCGCGCTGCACGAGCGCGTGATGCAAAAGTATCTCGTCTGGATGCCGGAGTTCCCGGGAGTGCTGGTCGACTGGCGGCTGTAGGACGTGCTGCCACGACGGGCTCTCGGGCTCACTTTGCTGACCGCTGCATGCGCTCAGTCGAAGCCCCCGGTTCAAGCGGAAGCCCCGGTGAACCTCGTGGTCATCGTGGTCGACACCTTGCGCTTCGATGCGGTGGGGCCCGTGGACACGCCCGGAACATGGGCTCTTGGTGAGGAGGGGGTTCGCTTCGACAAGGCGTTCACCACGGCGCCGATGACGCTGCCCGCGCACACGTCTCTGTTCACGTCGCAAGCGCCGCACGTGACCGGGGTCGTGGTGAATGGGCAGCCGGTTCCGCCCGGCCTCAACCTGCTGCCCGAGTGGCTCGGGGAGCACGGGTACAGGACGGCGGCAGTCGCTTCGATGGCAACGCTGTGGCAACACGAACCCAAGCGCGGTCTCGATCAGGGGTTTGATGACTTCCGCTTCGTGAACCGGGACTACACCGACGGGCTGGACACCGCGCGTCTATTTGAGAAGCAGCTCGATGAGCTTGGCGCCGGGGAGAGTGGCACCGACGCACCGTGGTTCCTGTTCGTTCACCTCGCGGATCCGCACGAGCCCTATCGCAGCTTCGAAGATCCGGAGCCTTCGCTTGGTCTCGAGGTTGATGGGGAGGTCATCGCCGTGACCGATCCGCGCCGAGCGCCTCACATCCGGCGGGAGTTCGAGCTGGACGCAGGCGACCACGAGTTGCTGTTGCAAACGGACGATGCGGACTTCGTCATGCGCTCGCTCTACCTGCAGGATGTTGCGGCGGGGACCGCGATTCCCTTCGAGCTTGTTGAGGGGCAGCGGCTGCTTCCCGGCCGCCGTGTGACTGCGCGGTTCCATGTTGATGTCGTCACGACGATTGCGCTCGAGACTTGGCTGACCGACAAGCCCACGCAGCCGGAGGCGCACAAGCGTTACGCGTCGGAAGTCGGGCGCGCCGACGCCGCAGTCGCTGGCATTGTGGCCAAGCTGAAGGCCCAAGGCCTGTACGACTCGTCCGTGATCCTGTTCACAGCGGACCACGGCGAGGCCTTCGGCGAGCACGCGCACAACGGCCACAGCGAGAACCTGTTCGACGAGCTCTTGCACGTTCCCTTGGTGATCAAGCTGCCGACTGGGAGGGGGTTTGACGAGGCGCGCGAGAAGCTCGCGCAGCAGGCTGGGGACCCCGTCTCGCATGTGGACCTCGCGCCCACGCTGCTCGACCTGGTACGCGTATCCGGCTTGCCCGGCGCCGAGGGGCAGTCGCTGTTGCAAGCCCACTTTGTGCAGCGCGAGGTGCAGTCCGAGACGCATGTCCCCGAAGCAAGCCGCGACCTGTATTGCCTGCGGGACGCGTCTCTCAAGCTGATTTTCCGGCCTGACGACGGCCGTTTTCAGCTGTTCGACGTGACCGGGGATACCGCCGAGCTTCACGACGTTTTCGCGAGCCGCGGCCACGAGCGCGAGGCCTGGCAGCAACAGCTGCGGGCCATGGCCAGCAGTTGGGAGGGCGCCACGTTGAAGGAGCGCTCACCGAACATCGAGGCACTGGGTTACTGACGCGCGAATCGGGAAGAATCCCGCGGTTCTGCAACTCGCGAGCCCACGATCTCGATGGACCTGTATGGTCCCCGCATGCAGACCTCTTTTGAAACGTTGTTGCCCGGCTCTCGACTTGTTCAAGTCGTGCGCGAGCTTGGGTACGAAGTCCCGACCCCGATCCAGACGCGGGCGATTCCGAGCCTGCTCGCCGGCCGCGATGTGGCCGGGCAGTCGAAGACCGGCAGCGGGAAGACGGCTGCGTTTGGCCTGCCGATTCTCGAGAAGATCGAGCTCGAGCGGCGCGAGCTGCAGGCGCTGGTTTTGTGTCCCACGCGGGAGCTTGCCGGTCAGGTTGTGCGCGAGCTGCGCAAGCTGGGCAGCGCGCACTCGGGCTTGCGCGTACTCGAGCTGATCGGTGGCAAGTCGGCGCGCACGCAACGCGAGTCTCTGAACCACGGGGCGCACATCGCAGTGGGCACTCCGGGCCGGCTGTTGGACCACATGCGCAGTGGCGCGCTGGACTCGCGCACGATTCGCAGCGTGGTGGTTGACGAGGCGGACCGGATGCTGGACATGGGGTTCGAGGAAGAGGTCGAAGGCATCTTGAAGTGCATGCCGGCCGAGCGGCAGACGGCGCTGTTCTCGGCCACGTTTCCCGATGCAATCGAGGTCCTGATGCAGCGCTACTTGCGCGACGCCGAGCACGTGTTGATCGAGGGGCAGGCGGCGGGCGCATCCAGCGATTCGTGTGTGCCTGACGGTGAGGACGCTCCTCAAATTCGCCAGCTGCACCTCTCCGCGAAACCGGACGAAAAGCTGGCGGCGCTTGCGTGGCTCTTGAACGAGTTTCCGCACGAGTCGGCGTTGATCTTCTGCAACTTCAAAGCAACGGCCGCCGAGCTTGTGTCCCAGCTCTCGCGGGCCGGCGCGAGCGTGGCGCGACTAGACGGCGATCTGGATCAGTTTCAGCGCACCGAGGTCATGGCGCGTTTCCGCAATCAGAGCGTGCGTTTGCTTGTGGCCACGGATGTGGCCGGGCGCGGGCTCGACGTCGAAGGACTCGACTTGGTGGTGAACTTCGAGTTGCCGCAGAAGCCGGACATCTATGTCCATCGCGTGGGGCGCACGGGGCGGGCCGGACGTGCGGGCTTGGCCATCTCGCTCTCGCGCGGGCAAAGCGACAAGCGTGTTGCCGAGGCTGAGGCCGAGACCGGTGCCGCGCTCGAGACACTGGAGTGGAGTCGTGCGCGCCAAGGGCGGGGTGGCGTCTCGAACCTGAACCGCGAGCCGCTCATGGCCACGATCAAGATCATGGGCGGGCGCAGCGACAAGCTGCGGCCGGGTGACATCTTGGGGGCGCTGACCGGAAAGGTCGGTGGGCTGAACGGCAGCGAGGTTGGCAAGATCGAGGTGCACGACCGCTTCACGTACGTGGCGGTCGCCCTTCGCGAGGCCGAGCGAGCGGCGCAGCGCCTCGACAAGGGTCAGATCAAGAAGAAGCGCTACCGCGCGACTTGCCTATAGGTCAGGGGTGTGCGCTTAGCTGAGGCCTAGTTCTTAGGCGTGTTAGCTTCCATGAAGTCGGCCATCACGCCTAGAAGCTCGTTGCGTCCAAACGGCGACCAGCCATGACCCCCGGTCGGGCCGTACTCGATTGTGCCGCCATAGGCGGGTGAGTCGGTCTTCTCGAGGAACTTCTCGAGGCGGTAGACACCTTGCTCGAGGTAGTAGTTGTCCATACGGCCGACGTAGATGTGCAGCTTGCCTACGAGCTGCGGCCCGAGCTCGTCCCAGTCGCGCTCGAGGATGTAGCGCATGTCATAGCCTTCGCGCGCGGCCTTGGCGACGTCACGGTCGATCTCGCCGGTGAGCGGATCCCAAAGCGGAGCGGGGTAGCCATCGTCGGCAACCGGCGCGAACACCGCGTTCCACGCCGCCCACTGGCCGCCCGAGCGCGAGCGCGTGCCGATCACCTCTTCGAGCAAGTTCTCTTGCTCCATCGTGTAGCTGATGTTGCCGTTGGTCTCGCGCATGCCCGGCCGCGCCACTTGCGACCACTCGTGCTGAGTGAAGTACGCGTTCTTGTCCCGCATCACGTTCACAACTTGGTAGCTGCGGAAGTCGAGCTGGTCGGGAAAGAAGCTCCAGCAGCCGCCGAAGAAACCTGGGTACATCACCTGCATGCCCACCGAGATCCAGCCGCCGGTTGAGCCGCCCGTCAAGACGCGCGCATAGGGCTTCGCGATTGCCCGGAAGCGCTGCTCGACTTCGGGAATCAGCTCTTGGACGATGGCGTCGCCATAGGGACCCATGTTGGCCGAGTTCACCCCGTACGAGTCATCGTAATAAGGCGATGCGTGTTGAACTGTGACCAAGAGTGCCTTGGGAGCCTCCTCGCTCTTCCAGAACGTATCGAATCCGCGACCGCTGCCAAACCCCATTGGCGCGCGGGAGGAGAAGTGGCCCTGCATGTAGACAACGGGATAGTTCGCGCCCGGCTCTTCGTTGAAGCCGCGCGGCAGGAGCACCGTCGCGCCAATGAACATGGGCTGGCCCCAGAAGTCGCTCAAGAGCTTGCTCTGGATGCGCACGTGCTTGACCCAATCGGTGTCAACCTTTGGTTCGATGGGGGGGACGACTTGGTTGAGCGTGACCGCGATGGGGGCGGCGGCATCGCGCTCTCCTTGGGGGCCAACGTGGAACGCGGTGACCTCCGAGAACAGGTTGTCCGGCGAGCGGCGCCAACTCTGCCCTTCGCCCTGGTCCATGGGCAGCAGCAACGTGTGGCCGTCGGCGCGGTGGAACGTTGTGTAGATGTGCAGGTAGGCCTGCGCGAAGTAGTCGCCTTCCGGCAGGTCGGCCAAAGTGCGTAATGGATGGCCGAGCGCGGAGGTGTCGACCAGCGCTGTTTCGCCGGGAGCGAGGTCGTGGGCGTCGACTCCAAAGATCGGCGTGCCGTTCTCGCCGGGGCGAAAGCGCTGGCTGCTCGAGACCATCAGCAGCACGCGGCCGTTCAGCGGAGTCGTTGCCACGGACGGATCGAGGCGCACATCGAAGGACTGCGCTTCGGTGACTCCCGATAAAGACGAAACGGCAAGCAGGCAAGCGACGCTGAGGGGATGGATGATCTTCACCCGTTCAGTGTAAGGAGGTGCGGGGTTTCTTTGGCATCGTCTTCACGCGGCTTGTACATCGAGTGTTGGTCGGCGTCTCCGAGGAGGCGCGGTGCTGTCGCCGCAGGGGGACACTCGACGCCGCAGAATGCCTTTCGAGGGCCCCCTCAAGCTTGGCACGAAGATCGCATAAGACCGGCCTTCCCTGAGACCTGGAGGTCCCACCATGAAATCGACGATCGCAACCCGTGCCACTTTGGGCGCCCTGTTCCTCGCCGCGCTTGCAAGCCAAGCCGGCGCCGAAGTCCATGCTTTTGGTGCGCCAGCGCCGGTCGCGGGACTCGTGCACACCTCCTTCATGCCTTGCACCCAGCACGCGTACTGCACCCCGGCGAGCCAGTGGGTGCCCGGCCACCGCGAGACCGTGCAGCACGAGGTCTGGATCCCCGCCAAGTCCATTCAGGTCTGGGTGCCACCCGTCTTCGAGTCGCGCTGCGACTTCTTCGGCGTTGTGTACCAAGTGCAGATCCAGGCCGGCTACTACCAGACGCAACATCAACCGGCGCACAAACAGCTGGTCACCGAAACCGTGTTCGTGCAAGGCTTCTGGGAGGCGACTTGTAAGCCGCTACCGCAGCCTGTCTTTGGCAAGCCCTACTTCGGCCCGAAGGTGAAGGTCTACCCGAAGCACAAAGGCTCGAGCTTCGGCGGCTATGGCAAGGGCGGCTTCGGCGGCAAGCAGAAGAAGCACAAGGGTTACGGCGGGTAGAGACGTTTTCAAGATTGCACCGCGCGGCGGGAGAGACAGCTCTTCTGCCGCGCGGCTGCAGTTCCGGCCTACTGCGCAGCGAAGGTCTTGAGTGCGGCTTCGTTGGCAAGCAGCGCTTCGGTCAGCGCCGCAACTTGCTTGCTGGACTTGCGCCCGCTTGCAAGGGCGAGTTTGAGCTCCGCATCGGCTTCGGTGACTTCGGTGCAACCGCCGTCTACGATGAAGGAGACCACGAGCCCAAGCTCGAGCAGGCGTCTCCGCGAATCCTCGCGGTCGTCGGGGTCGAGTGGCGTGCTGATCACCTCATGCAAGTCGCGCATCCCACCACGGTCCGCAAGGTTGCCGATCGACCACTTGCGTGCCCACCACGCGTCCCCGTCGGCCGGCGCGCTTGTGTCAAAGTAGTAGCGTTGCGCGTAGACGGCGCCGCCAAGTCGCAGCCAGCTTGGGAGCTTCTGCTCGGCTAGAAAGGCGTCGTAGGACTCTTGGCTGGGCCGATCTCGAAGGGCCATCTTGACGGCATCGGGGCTCGGATCCAGCGCGTTCACGTACGCGAGTCCCGTCGCCAAGCGCGTCGCGTGAACACCCCACAGGTCGCCGCTTGGCTCTTGCGCATCCCAGAAGCAGACTCCGGCTCCTCGGTACTCGGGTTTGCCCTCGACGCGCGGGAACCAGCTCTCGGCGAAGTACGCGCTGTGGATCACATGCTGTCTGCCCGTGTCGGTTGCCGGGCGCCGGCCGTCGGGGTCACCGAAGGCGAAGCGATCGTATTGCTCTTCATTTTGGAGCACCACGATCTTGAGCGGCAGCGCGGGCTCCGCACCAAAGACCTTGCGCATGTCTGCGATCGCCAAGCTCACTTGATCAATCGCACGCAAAGCGCTGTCACGATCGGCTGTCGAGTAAAGCAGTACCTCGGCGCTCGGAATCGTCCACATGGATTCGATCGAGGAGTGGCGCTGATTAGCATCGCGCAGGTCGAGCCACTCGGCGCCAACCTTCCACAGTCCATCGTCGGCCTGTCCCGCTTCCTCGGGTCGAATCCACTCGAGGTCTTGGAGTCCCCAGCCCGCGTCCAAGCGTTTGCGCTCCGCCCTCGTGAGCCACTGCCCAGTCTCTTGGTCTTTGACCATCCCCTTTTGCGCGAGCGCGCGCTCGTCTGGGTGCATCCAAAGTGACTTGACTCGGACAAGACCCCGGGTCTTCGCCGTTTCTTCCACCTGTCCAAGCAGGAAGCGGTCTAGAGAATCTTGCGAATGAAACCACTGGACCTCGTTGGTCACGTGGCCCAAAGCGAGGTGCGCCGCGTAGTGCTGTGGATCCACCCGAACGATCCGGCGAAGGACGGGCACGAGCCGATCTTCGCGCTGCGTCGAGAGGCACCACAAGTACACTTCCCAGAGTTTCGCTGCATCGCTTTTCGCTTCCGTTAGCCGCTGCTCGTATTCGTCATCCTGCTTGGGGGCAGAGGTCTTGGCCGCGGTGTTCGCGTCGTCGATCATGGAGTAGCTCGCCTGAGCGACGTACATGCAGCCCGCATCGCTGGTCCCATCCATCAGCATGTTCAGCATCAGAGACGTCCGCGGCGAAAGGGGCGCATCGCGCTCGACACCGTTGCAGATCACGTGCAGCGGTTTGCCGAGATCGACCAAGACGTCGTTGAGGAACAAGGTCACCTGCGACACTCCCTCGCTGACGATGCGGATCGTGTTCGTGTCGCGATCGATCGTCGCCGTCGTGTGGGTTACTGGAGCCATCGGAGCGACGCGCAACCAGTAAGCCCGCGTAGGGAAGGGGTCGCCGGCCACAAGGGTCACGCTCTCGGGGAAGGTGTTGCGCGGGTGTGCCACGATCCAATCCCAGACGTCTTGTTCCTTCCCGTCTGGATCAACTCGGCAGTTGTTCGCGTTCGTCTTGGCGGACGCCTCGTGGAAGGCTTGTGCGCGAGCGCCGGCCCCTGTGAAGAGGGTGGGCAGGTTGCTGAAGTTCGCGGGGCCGAGCTCGCCTTTGTCGCCGGCGCGACCCACAACTCCGGCGAACCGTTGGGGGCTGTAGTTTCCCGCCGCCATGGCCGCCGGCACGCCCTTGCCGCGTCCGCAGACGTAGATTCGATTAGAGTCGATCGAGAAGCGATCGGTCGCAAGCCGAAGTGCCGTAAGCACGTGGCTCAGTCCCCCCGGACGACCTTTGACCATGACCTGGTCCCACTCCGCGGTGGCTGTCGGCATCTGCGGGCAGACGAGGATCGCGCCATCCTTCACAGCCTTCAAAGTCCAGTTCCGCTGGATGTGTTCCGTGGGCAGCTCGCCCTCATCCGGGATGGCGAGGATAAGCGGGTAGGCGTGCTCCCCGGGGTCGTAGTTCTTGGGCAAGCGATAGGCGTACTGCATTCCTCCCGTCTCGAAGGAGCCGCGCTCGAAGGTCTCGGTTGTGATCTTGCCCCTGGCGCGTTTCTCTTCCGAAAGCGTCTGCGACAGCCAAACCGCGCGCCCGAGATCCAAAGGACTCTGCAGCGGATTCTCGTCGGAGAGCGCTGGCGAGAGGCCCATCAAGTCTGCCTCGACCTCCCTCTGGGCGTCCACCAAGTTGGCGCCCGAGTCGCGCGCCTCGGAGTAGTCTGCCAGGCTAGCCGCCAACGGTTTCAGGTTGTCGTCGCCCAGAGCGCGCACCCCCTGCCCATAGGCAGCCCCGACGCAGAGAAGCGAAACCAAAACGGACGGCAGGAGGAAGGGTCGGCGTTGCAACATGGTGCGAGAGGGGGTGGGGGACTGAAGGCTGAGAGAGTCACATAGGGACCAAACGGCAGTTTTCGTTCCCTTTGCGAAACGCTTCCGCAAGGAATTGAGGCAGGTCCTGCCGTTGCAGCCATCGCCGCGGCTGGGAGCAGGTCTAAAGGCAAGTAGCGTGCCCGCGAGTCGGGCTGATCATGGCTCTTTCCAAGAGCCATGGGCCTGCATGAAATCCAGTTCAGTCTGAAGGAGTTCTGGCGATCGCTGTCCGGAGAAGCCGTCACCGTCCGTCCCAACGCTGAACCCCCAGGCTCTCAAGACCAGGGTCTGGTGATCGCCCGGGTGGACAGCAATCGTGTGACCACTCGCATGCGCGACCTCTCGCAGCTCGGCTTGTTCCTCCGCTGGAAAGTAGTCATCGGTTTCGGGTAGAAGAAGGAGGATCGGCACCTCTGCGTCACGAATCGCGCTGCACAGATCAACCGCGCCGGGTGACGTATAGAAGGTCCGGATCCAGAGCGTAGCGAGCGTGCCATAGTGGGTCTGCGCCGCGTGCTGCACCACCGTGCCGTCGCTCACCGGCGCAAACAGAACCATCGCCCGTGGTCGAGCTCCGTGGCCCAACAAGTCCGCGGCAATGAGCGAGCCCAGAGACCCAGCCCGGATGATCACTTGATCCTCGCGGCCGCCCGCAAGTCGCACGGCTTCCCGCCACATTGAACGGCCATCATCGAGAAGGTGATCACTCGATCGCTGTCCGTCGGAGTCGCCGAGTCCTCGGTAGTCGAGTACCAACGACGAGAACCCAAGTTCCTGAAAAGTCGCGAGGGTCGGGGCGAGCCCAATGCGACTGAACCCAACGGAGACTCCCGTCGTGACCGAGCTAGCAGATGGCAGCAAGTGAAGAACAACCACCTCGCTGCCCGGCGCCCCAACAAGGACTCCGCGAAGCGTGACGCCGTCCTCCGTCAGCACAGCCGCAGGCCGAGCCGTCTCCATCTGCGCCAGGACAGATGGGCCACTGTCGCCCGCATCTTGCACCAACGGGGCCACGGCACATCCGCTTTGAACGAGCGCAGTGGTGAGCGTAGCCACAAGTACCGTCAGCGACCTCGTCGCAGAACCACTCAAGTGGCGGGCCGCTAGCAGCCAACGGCCACTCACCTCTCGGCGCCAGCTCCGAAGTGCTTGTAGGGACGCCACCGATTGCGCCTCGTTGTTGTGCCATTTCGCGATCGCCCGACCGAGATCGGGCGGCGCGAGACTTCGATTGAGTTGCATGGTGACTTGCCTGCCAGGGTTACGGCGTGTTGCAGGAAGGGCTGCCCGCTCCAAAGGGATTCGGGTGCCTCTTGCAGCACCGGGAAGTTGCATTCAGAATCCATCGCTCGGTTCAGGGTACAGGCTACTTGCGCGTGCTCCGCCCCGCGCGGGCAATCGTTGCCTTGCGCAAACCTCGCCGAGGGACGACCGCGATCAAGGCCACCTCTGCTGCCAAGTAACCTGCGGCTGATTTGGTACATCACGAGGCTCCCGGTTGCGTTCAGGAAGAGGGCGTGAGCGGCCATGCAGAACCTGTGGTGATGTCCTGAGGTGGCCTTGATGAACGAGCAGTTCGGCCGACACGGCCAAGCCTTTCCCGGATCCCGCCGGCGCTCCGGAAGTCCCGAAGAGAAGCGTCATGAGCAAACCGGTCCCCGCGATACAGACGTTCTTGAACGCGACCTCCTAAGGTCGCTGCAAGTCGCCGCTTAAGCTGGATTGGGCAAGAACGAGCCCGATTCGGGTCTCAACGCGGTCGCGTTGGGATGACCGTTAAGAACGCGGGATCGTGGCGCTCACGAGCTCACCGTGCGCGCGGTGAAAGGCCTTGTCGGGGCAGGGCTCTTCACACGATCTCGGGCTCCTACTCTCGGCTCGAAGCGTCTGGTTCCATTGACCTTGGGGCCGGCCGCCACGGAGCGCTGGCATTCCCCCTTGGGCCGCGGCGCGACGGGTCCTAAGAGTTCACCGATACCACGAGCCGACCGCGGTTCTAGGGGACCGTGGAGCTCGAGTCCAACCACACTCGTACGTCAGGGAGCATCCATGAGACCCCTTCACTCCTCTTTTCCTTGGACCCTCGCCGCCCTCGCCCTGGCCAGCGCCCCCGCGCTGGGCCAGGCCAAGTGGGCGAGTACCTGACCGACAAGGAGCTCGTCCCCCCGGTCGCCGAGGCCTACTACAGCTACGGACACGCCGTCGAGATCGACGGGGATCAGGTCGTCGTCACAGCCCCCGGGGACGACCAGGCCGCGACCGACGCCGGGGCCGCCTTCGTGCTGGGCCGCAATCAGGGCGGGCCCGACAACTGGGGTCAGGTGCACAAGCTGATCCCGACCGACGCGGGCGCGGGCGACTTCTTCGGCCAGGCCTGCGCGATCGACGGCAACCTGGTGGTGGTCAGCTCGCTCCAGGGCGACGGGTCGCTCTCCCACGGAGCGGTCTACTTCTTCGACCGGACCACCGGGCTGCAGACGGCGAAGCGGACGATTCCCAACCCGAAAGTCTTCGACTTCGGCAAGGCGCTCGACACCGATGGCACCCACGTGATCGTCGGCGCCGGGAAGCACTGGACCGACCCGAACTGGCTCCATGTCGGGGTCGCGTACATCTTTGACGCCGCGGGCAGCCTAGTGCACACACTGAGCCCCTCGGACGCGCACGAACTGGACTCCTTCGGTTCCGCGGTGGCGATCGACGGCAACCTGTGCCTGGTCGCCTCGCCGTCGAAGTGGCTTGGCTTCGGCGCGGTCTACGTCTTTGACGTCACGACGGGAGCCGAGCTCTTCAAGCTCATGGGCAGTGACGCCGCCATGCTGAACGCATTCGGCTACGACGTGGCGCTCGAGGGCACCCGCGCGATCATCGGCTCACCCGGCAGCACGACCCATGACAACTCGGACGGCGCGGCCTTCCTGTTCGACCTGACCACCGGCGCCGAGCTCGCGCGCTTCGACACGGAGGTCTCCGCCGGCAGCAGCGCGGGGCTCGGTACCAGCGTCGCCATCCATGGCGACTACGCCTTCCTCGGCTGCCCGATCCCGAACGACTACACCGTGCCCACGGCCGGCCGCCTCTATCAGGTCGACCTGGACTACCGCTACATCATGGCCTGGTTCGTGCACCCCTATCACGTGCCCTCGATGATCGCCTCACGCGTCGGCTACGGGGTGGCCACCGATGGCATCACGATCATCGACGGGTACGGTGACTCGAGCGGGGGTGGCATCTTGGGCCAGGGGCGCGCGCACCTGATGACCCGCGCTCAGATCGGGCTGGGGGTCGACAAAGAGAGCCCCGCGAGCGGCGAGACGCTGACCTTCAACACCCGCGGTGGCCTGATCGGAGGCTTCTGCGGCTCGGCCCTGGTCGCGGTCAACGGCACGCCGATCGCCCCGTGGATCCTGCCCGGCTCGATCGGGCTGTTCGACGGCCAGGGCGAGTGGAGCTTCCAGGGCCCGGTGCCCCCGGGCCTGTCCGGGCTGGTGCTGACGGTCATGAGCGGCGGCCTGGCCAAGACCGGCGGGTTCGTGCTCTCAAATACGCGCGATATCAGCGTCTTGTAAGGAGCAGAGGCTTACCCAGCGAACTCACTTCACTTAAGGGCGAGGGGCCGCGGCTTCCACCGGACACGTTTGCAGGTCCTAATGGCATGTCACCCCGTCGAGTCGTCGCTCTTCCATCGAGCTGGCGTCCAGGGCAAATCCGTTGGCGAGTACCCGTGCCTTCGAAGACGCGTGAGCTCGGATCGTCAGGCGTATCTCGGTTGATGAGAGCGCATTTCGTTCGACTAAAGGGTGCGCATGTAGGTCTTGGCCAAAAGCCGACCGAGCTCGAGGGCGCCCAGCGCTCCGATCGTTGGAGACGGCCCGGTTGGTGAGAGCGAGTCGGTCTGAACGAACCACATGAGTGGGTCCTGCGTGGCGACGCTCTGGATTTTCGCGTCGAGGTCGTCGAGGTTGGTCTTCCCCCAGCTGAGATAATCCGGGAGCTCCGCGGCAAACCACTTGAGCTTCGGCGTGCCAAGATCGGCGCGCAGGTTCGTGGCCACCGTGGTCAGTCGAGAGGCGTAGTTCTGCCGGTAGGGGGTCCACCACGCATCGTGCTCGGCGGGGAGCCAGATGACTGCCTCGAGCACGGGGTTCAGGCCCGCGCTCTTGAGCTGCGCGAGCCCGGTTTGGATGAAGCGCACCGCGTCGTTGTACTGCGGTCGACTGGAGTCCGGGTGCTGGGGCAACCAGTCGACAAGGAAGGCCGCGCTGTCCGCGATCTTGATCACTGCGACGGGATCGTCCAAAAGCTGACTCGCGGTGTCGCCGAAGGACAGCTCCGGTCCGAAGCTATGAAGGTAGTCGGCGGGGCCAAGTGGGGCCCAGTCAGGGGACACGTGCACGCCGCCACCGAGTCGGTAGCGGTACATGACGTCTTCCTGCAGCGCGCCGAGTTTGGCGAACTGGGGATGGGTTTGGATTTCCGAGACGTAGGCTCCCTCGCCCTCCATGCTGCGCTGGCCGACCATCACAAAGACACGCACGGTGTCTCCTGGTTTCGCAGGAAGCCCGGCCTTGAACTGCGCGGGATGGTGCGCGACGTCGAAGCCGAGCGACCCGAGATACTTGTCGGCGTACGCCTCGCCGAGCTGCAGCATGCCCTCCGTCCCGAAGTGATAGTGGGGAGCCCCTTGGGAGTTGACCTGGAAGGCGAGGTGGCTCGACGGCACGAAGGTCGCCAGCGGATCGGCACCGATTGCGGCCAGCTGCTGTGCCAGCAGCGTGCGCATGTTGCCTGCGTAGTCGAGGCCCCAGATGCACTTGAAGCTGGTGCCGCCGATGTACCACTTGAGGCGCGGGCGGTTGAGGTCTGTGCGCAGCCGCGCCATCAGCGCCGTGAGGCGCGCGCCGTATTGGGCGACAAAGACCGAGTCCAACATGTCGTTCTCACCCTGTTGCCACAGGACGCCCTCAAGCCGCCACGGGATGCCTTGGCTGGTGAGATCCGCAAGGGCGTTCTGCAGCAGCGTGAGCGTGCGCTGGTACATCTGCTGGCCCGCAGGGTTGCCGGGATCCCAGTCGACAGCCAGGTTCGTTCCGCCGCTTGCGGACTTGACGATGGCCACGCGCGCGCCGGTCTCGAGCGTGACCTTCCTGGCGAAGGTGAGCTCTGGCCCGAAGATGTTCGACTGCGTTGCGGGCTGCATGGGGATCCAGCCACCGGAGGTGGAACCGCCGGGGCCGCCAAGCTCGTACCAGATCTTCGCCTTGGACTGCGGCGCGCCCGCCCCGACAAACGGAGGGTAGTTGTCGATCTCCGCGGCGTGAGTGTCTGCGCCCTCGGCGTTCGACTGTCCCGCGACAAGAAAGACGCGCACCGGAGGGGCGGTCGCCTTGTCGTCCGCTGTGTCCAACCCTGTGTTCGTGTGGGCGACCTGCGCGAAGAGGCCACAGGCAAACAAAAGAGCGAGAGCGCGTGTGTGGCGTCGGACAGAGTGAAACATCTGGACTCCCGGGGTGGAGGGTGGCTCGGCTTGTTGGATCGGCTTCCAATGTAGCTGATGGAGCTGGAGTGCGGGCCACCGCCCTCGACGACCTCCGTGCCAACACCGCGTCGCATCAGATTCTCAACTGCTAGTGCAGAAGTGCGCTGAATTGACTTCGCACAGCGGAACTTGTCCTCACCGAACGCTAAGTCGCCATGGGTGAGCGGTACCTGTGTGCACCGGTATTGCCAGCTCTCCTCGGTTGCCTCCCCCAGCTCTGCTCGATCAGGTATGGTGGAAGTCATCACGCCGGGCCTTGGTTTAGGAGCGGCGCAGAGTCCCAGTTTCGAAAGCTCACTACCTGCTAACTCGCCATGATGTTCAAGCTCCTCAAGTGCGTCCTTCCGGTTCTCGCGCTCCCGGTCTTCCTCATGTTCAGCGCCGCTGGCCCGCCGGCCAAGTCGCCGCTTTTGGTCTACGATTTCAACCTCCACATGGGACCGGTTGGCAACGTCAATCACGTGGACGCGCTGGGCTTTGATGGGATCGTCACACGCCTCGGCGTCTCGGCGGATCTGGTCAAGCTGAAGGAGTACGCCCGACATACCGACACGATCGCCGACTTCGACCTGCTTGCGTTCGTGGCTTACGACTTCACCAACCCCGACAGCCCGCAGCTGTGGCGCGACGCGCTGCCGATCTTGGCCAAAGTGCATGCGCCGCTTTGGGTGATCGTGAGGAACGCACCTTCCGACGCCTCCTTGCGCCAGCTGCTTGTTCAGATGGCGACCGACTCCGCGGTCGTCGGCGTCAAGACCGTGATCTACCCGCACTGGGACACGGACATCGAATCGGCGGCCGAAGCCTCGGCTTTGATCCGCGAGCTTGGACAGCCCAACTTGAAGAACTCGCTCCACTCCTGCCACGAGATTCGGAGCGGCAACCAGTACACGCTAGATAAGGTGGCCGCGAAGCACTCGGTTGTTAGTGCGCTGGTCACGATCGCGGGAGCCGAGGCGAACGCTTACGCCGGTCCGTTCACGCCGCTCGTCAACTGGAGCGATGCGATCATGCCGCTCGACAAGGGCGCTTTCAGTTTGCTGCCCTTCCTCCAGGAGCTCCACGACTCGGGCTACGACGGCCCGGTGATTCTCCAGACCTTCGGGATCACGGGTGATCCGGGTCACCTGAAGCGCTCCCTCCGCAAGTACGGCGAGTACATGGGACACATCACGCCCTGATGTGATCGGGAGCGGGCCTGCGTGGCTGGGTCCCGCATCGAACACCGGCCGCTTAGCAGCTCGGGCGCAGTTATGCGGGGCTCTGCCCCGGCGCGCCTTTTGGTGCGATTCTTCGTGAGGCGCGTGGTAGCTTTCTCAGTTGAGGCAACACGGCGGGGAGGAATCATTGACGCTGGGCAGGGCGGGAGGGAAGGCTTGGATTCACTCTGCATCTTGCGTGAATCGGGGGCGAGAGGCACTATGGGGAGCCCTGTTCGCATCTCCACTCTTCCGTACTCTGCATGAAGTTCCCCATTGCTATTCCACTGCTCGCGTTTGCTCCCGTTGTTGCGGGCCAGACCTTCGCTCCGGAGCATTCTCTCACAGATGTCCTTGAGGCTGCTGCGGACGTTTTTCCAGCGGACCTAGATGGTGATGGGGACATAGACGTGCTGCTGGGTAGCGGCTCGATCACCTGGGTAGAGAACTTGGGTGGGGGCATTTTTTCCCCTGCTCATCCCATCTCCAGTTCACCGTTCACGCCGGCGGATGTTCAAGCTGTGGATTTAGATGGCGATGGAGATCTTGACGTCTTGTCGCGTTGGCAGCAAAAGGCTCGGATTCGGATTTACGAGAACCTCGGCCAGGGGAACTTCGGTCCGGTCCAGCTGCTCGTTGAGAAGGGGATTCATGTCGGAGCCACAAACCCCGTTGCTGCGGATCTCGATGGAGATGGCGATTTGGACGTGCTCTTGGCATTTTCGGGGGCTACTGGGTTTCGTGTGGAGTAGCGACCTAAGAGGCTGCTGGCGATGAGCCTTCCAGGTACCATCGACAGATGGATCTTGATGAACTGCTGGACTGTGTACTCTCACTGCCCGATCC
>Ga0316206_1000734_pt1 | contig 37791 bp, 34 predicted proteins | sample 6monthpyrite_MG_FD_204942 | JGI IMG/M metagenome (GOLD analysis project Ga0316206, IMG submission 204942) | Microbial mat bacterial communities from mineral coupon in-situ incubated in ocean water Damariscotta River, Maine, United States -... | ecosystem: Environmental > Aquatic > Marine >...
TATATTTTATGAGATAAAAGCATGACGTATTTAAAACGAATGAGTTATTAATTTAAAAACAAAAGAGAAAGAAAACGCTAATAAACGCTGTTGATCTCAAAAACCTGCTTACAACTTGTTTGAGTCATCGCCTGCTATCAGAGCATTTTGAAGTTTATATATTAATTTATAAGATGAAGTCTAAGCCAGTAAAACTTATTTTAACTTCCCCCACACACACGGCAACTCTTTTAGTTTAATTCCAATTGGGATTAACTCCGCTTAAAACCAATCACCGAAAAGCGACAATTTTTTTAAAAGTCTAATCGAACTTTCAAAATGAATTAGATCAAAATAATTAGGGCAGATAAAAAATTGCTTTATACCTTCACGCACCAATAAAGAATACTTGCACCAAAGAAGTGCTTATATACTCCTGCCTAACGCACAACTTCGATATTCAAAAAAAATGTTTTATTATTATCAACACGTTATGAGGTAACGCATTCGTTGGCATGGAGATTGCCTTATGTAAATGTGTAGTTGGAAATGGTTCTTAAATAAACCATCCGTATTAATAATGACTTAGAGATAACATTTTAATAATGACTTAGAGAGATAACATTGCTGAGATTCTTTAATTATCACAATTTAAGTTTTCATAGGAATTAATCATGACTAGAAATGAAGTTACCGAATTAATCATTTTGCAAAAAATGCTCAAACAACTCACCTGGCCTCAACTCGCAGAAGCCATCAATATGAGCAAAGAGTGGACAACGGCGGCACTGCTGGGGCAGATGACACTGACAGCAGAACAGGCTAGCCAGATCGGTGAAATGCTGGCGCTACCCGCTGAAGCCATTGCACAATTACAAGTGGTTCCTTACAAGGGATCGCTTCCAACGTCAGTACCGACTGATCCATTAATTTATCGTTTTTATGAATTAGTCAATATTTATGGCACTACGTTTAAAGCACTTATCCATGAAGAATTTGGTGACGGTATTATGAGTGCGATTGATTTCAGTATGGATCTAAAACGTGAACCTGACCCTAACGGAGATCGAGTGAATATTGTTATGAGTGGAAAGTTCCTCCCATACAAGAGTTACTAATTCAACTCTGATTCCATAAAGATAAATTAGCATGCGTAGCACGAACATAACCGTTTCTGTGTTACAGAATACGATAAGTAAAAACGTTAAATAATACCGTTAAATAATAACACGACACACTTTAATTTAATTTTACAAGAGAGAGAATGATGTCTTATTTAGAACCAGCAGAGTTTGTTAGCAAAATGGTGGATTCGGGTGAATCCAAAGTTTACATGTCGACAAAAGATACCTTGATCCGCGCTTTTATGGCGGGTGCTGTTTTAGGGCTTGCCGCTATATTTGCTATCACTGTTGCGGTTAAAACCGGCTCGCCTCTAACGGGTGCTATTCTTTTCCCCGTTGGTTTCATTATGTTGTATTTAATGAAGTTTGACCTGCTAACCGGTGTATTTACGCTAGTACCGCTGGCGCTCCTTGATAAAAGGCCGGGGGTAACCGTAAACCAGGTACTTCGAAACTGGGGGCTGGTATTTGTGGGTAACTTTGCCGGGGCATTAACCGTTGCATTTATGATGTCGTTTATTCTAACTTATGGATATAGCATCGATGGTGGAGCCATTGCGACAAAAGTGGGGCACATTGGCGAATCCAGAACGCTGGGTTATAAATCGCATGGCCTTGATGGCTGGATAACTATTTTCATCCGTGGCATGCTGTGTAACTGGATGGTTTCTATGGGTGTGGTGGGTGCGATGATATCAACCTCGGCAAGTGGCAAAATAATGTCAATGTGGATGCCAGTTATGCTTTTCTTCTTTATGGGTTTTGAACATTCGATTGTTAATATGTTTTTATTCCCGTTCTCTATGATTATGGGTGGCGGATTTACCATCGGTGATTATTTACTGTGGAATGAGATTCCAACCGTATTGGGTAACCTGGCGGGTGGTTTACTTTTCGTTGGTCTTCCCCTGTATTACACTCACGTAAAAACAAGCCCAAACCGTATTGTGTAAAATACAAATCATTATTAATAAGGTACACTAAAACTCAGTCCTATTTTGGGCTGAGTTTTTTTAATGAAAAATGCCAAACCAGTTAAAAATATCTGTCGGTCAACATACTGACAAAGGCCGCAAGCAAACCAATCAGGATTTTCACGGTGTTTATATACCCAAAGAACCTCTGTTGTCATCAAAAGGCGTTGCCATTGCACTGGCCGACGGTATTAGTAGCAGTGATGTAAGCCAGATTGCCAGCGAATCGGCTGTCACCGGTTTTTTAGCCGATTATTTTTGCACATCAGAAACCTGGTCCGTAAAAAAATCGGCACAACGCGTGTTGATGGCGACTAACTCCTGGTTACATTCTCAATCTCAACAAAGCCAACATCGTTATAATAAAGATCGCGGTTATGTCTGCACCTTTAGTGCAATGGTGATCAAATCGACAACCGCGCATATTTTTCATGCAGGTGATGCACGCATCTATCGTTTGATAGGGGATTCATTAGAACAATTAACGGAAGATCATCGACTCTGGGTCTCCCAGGAAAAAAGTTACCTAAGCCGTGCATTAGGCATTAATCCATTACTTGAAATAGATTATCAATCATTTCAAGTAGATCAGGGTGATATCTTTTTGCTGGCAACCGATGGGACTTATGAATTTGCAGATGCTCAATTCATTGTAAACACCATAAATGAAAATACACAAAACCTGGATTCCGCAGCAAAAGCCATAATTGATGAAGCTTATGAACAAGGCAGCACAGATAATCTGACCGTTCAAATTGTGCAGGTTGATGAATTACCCAGTCTTGATAGTAACGAATTAATTCAGCAAATAACCGAACTGCCCTTCCCTCCCATCTTAGAAGCAAGAATGGAATTTGATGGTTACCATATTATTCGTGAAGTGCACGCCAGTAGTCGTAGTCATGTTTACCTGGCCATGGATAATGAAACCCATACCCGGGTTATTTTAAAAACACCCTCAATTGATCTTCGCGATGACCCTGCCTATCTGGAGCGTTTTTTGATGGAAGAATGGATCGCCAGGCGTATCAATAGCCCGTATGTTTTAAAACCCTGTTTACAAACACGTAAACGCAATTATTTATATATTGTTACCGAATTTATTGAAGGCCAGACATTGAATCAGTGGATGATTGATAACCCTAAGCCGGATATTGAAACCGTACGCAATATCATTGGTCAGGTTTCTAAAGGCCTACATGCATTTCACCGCATGGAAATGCTGCACCAGGATTTACGACCCAATAATATAATGATTGATAAAACAGGCACGGCGAAAATTATTGATTTTGGTTCAACCCAGGTCGCGGGGGTGATGGAGATGTCCCCACCCACAACACAACCTGATTTATTGGGTACCGCACAATACTCTGCCCCCGAATATTTCCTGGGGGAAGCCGGCACCACCCGTTCAGATTTATTTTCGTTAGCCGTCATTACCTATCAAATGTTATCCAGTAAGTTACCTTATGGCACACAGGTTGCAAAATGCCGAACTAAGGCGGCACAAAAGAAATTACATTATGAATCCGTACTGGATGATCAGCGTGAAATTCCGGCCTGGGTTGATGATGTGCTAAAAAAAGCCTTACATCCGAGTCCTTATAAACGCTATGAAGAGTTAACTGAGTTTATTTATGACCTGCATAAACCGAACAAAGCGTTTCTAAATAAAACCCGACCTCCCCTTATGGAACGCAACCCCGTGGTTTTCTGGAAAAGCGTTTCACTTATCCTGAGCATTATTATTTTGATATTATTGGGTCGGTGAGAAACTAGGGCTTAAAACGGAGCTGGAAGACTGGATGCATTTAGTAATGTTTGCGAAAGTATATTGCAATTAGCAAAACCAGAAGTGAAATAATCCAGAAGGCGATATACGTGATGCTCGACTGTTTGGCTTTGCGTTTTTCAAGCCATGTGCGAGGCTTTACGCCACGGGTTAAAAAGACCACTTTTGCTGCCAGATTTACACAAACCACATTCACTGCCAACAGTAGCGCCGCACCGAATGCCAGATCAGTCTGGCCTGAGCCCAACATCAAACCAATGGTTGCGGTTGGTGGCATTAATGCGACGGCGACCATCACTCCAACCAGTACGCTGGATAAACCCGTCGTAACAGATAAAACAGCCGCCGCACCGGAAGCCAGCGCGAGCACAACTGAATCCAGCCCCACAAAAGTTCGGGACATAAGTTCAGCACTGTTTAAATCAATGGGTAATATCAGACCAATAATAAACGTAAGGCACAATGCCATACCCAGACCTGCCAGATTAGTTTTCAATGAATCTAAAATGAGCTCGTTATCACCCAGCGTTGTGCCGAGTGCAAACGCAATATTCGGCCCCAGCAATGGTGCAATCACCATGGCTCCTACCACCACTGCGACGTTATTTTCAACTAATCCAATCGCCGCAACGATGGTGGATAAAAAAACCAGCAGGAGATAATTACTGTTTAATTCAGCACTTTTTGAAATAGATTGATAAAGCTCTTCTCGAGTCACACCACTTGCAGTGTCTTTCTCTGCATCAGTTTCTTTTTTCTTTTCGCTGTCAGCAACATCTATTGGTGGCAGCGTAACTTCTACCGGTAGCACCACAATTCGAGTGGTTTCGTATCGACTTAGCTGGTTTTGTAGTGCATCCATAACGGCCTGCCTGTTGTTAGCGTCAACCAGCAGCCGCATCACCTTACGCTGATCAGTATCTGAAGAATCCAGATGCCATTGGTCGACAACGCCGCACTCTTCGCCAATGCTTTGCACGGTATTAATATGATCGCGATGAACGATGACTTCTATAATTTTCATGTGATTTTTAACTTACAATTTATCTTTGGCAATATTAGCAGGATTTTAAGTAAAAAGACTTAACAATCCATTGCGTATATAACATCTACAACCTGATATTCATCGCATTACGATTTGAGTTACCATTATTCGGCTATTTTGTAGCTCGGTGTAAATTAATTGAATGTTTAAATCATATAAAAGGAATGATTAATTTTTTAAATAGTAGGTATCAATAAAATTCAAGTGCAGGATACTAACGTAAAATAAATCACAACTTTTCTGAACTCCAAAAATAAGAAAAAGCTTAAAAACATCTAAGCCTTTTCTTTTATTGACACTTTACGCAATATCAGCATTAGTGACTTTACATGGATATTTTTTTAACTAATTAAGTAATGTATGCATTTGTTTTATTAGAAATCAATTTCTACCCGACATTACACCACCATCCACATCCCAAATTGCGCCAGTCACCCAACTTGCTTTATCACCCAGTAAAAAACATATTGTGTTAGCAATATCATCGGGTGCACCTATTCGCCCTATTGGGTGAAACGCATCGAATGTTGATAACACAGCATCCATTTCTTTTGTGTCTATAAAGGTTTCATAAATGGGCGTTTTAACAACGGCAGGCGAAACCGCATTAACACGCACATTATGTTCGGCTAATTCCATAGCCATATGCTGCGTCAATGAATGCAAACCTGCTTTAGCCATTGAATAAGCGGATGATGGCGTTGCTTTAATTGCCTGTTGAGCCCACATTGAGCCAATATGCACTATTGAGCCACCACCATTGGTGACCATGTTATTCGCTATGGCTTGTGATATGAAAAATCCTGCCCGATTTAAATCCGCATAGATATCGTAATCATGATAACTATGTTCTAAAAATGCGGTTGGATTAAAATAACCTGCAGCGTTAACCATGTACTTAATATGCCTTTCACTATGATTGATCATTTCAAGCACTCGTTCGACATCTTCTTTTAAATATAGGTTAGCTTGAATAACATCCACATTGGCGGTGCCGGTTAGACTGTCTTTTGCTTGCATTAACTTATCGAGTTTTTGGCCCATAATAATGACATCTATGCCACTCTCATGTAACTGTTTTGCTGTTGAAAACCCCATACCGCTTGAACCACCAACTATCATTGCAACTTCTGTTTTTTCCATTGTAATCTCCACTTGTGTTTAAGGTGTAGACGTACTTTACAAAAGCCGATACCCTGTTGAACAGTAAGCACAATTGAGTGTGGTAGGTACTTATTGGTACATCTTAATGAATACAAAAGAAAAAATATTTTCAAGAAAGTCTGCGCCTGAACGGAGCGCGCGTATGGTTGAGACCATTTATGGCTGCAAGTGGTCACTTACGGTGTATCAACTTCTTGCCAGTGGCATTAATCGTCCCGGTGCTATGGTACGCAGTGTAGAAGGCCTGAGCACAAAAGTGCTCAACACTTGCCTGCAAAAAAACACTAAATTTGGTATTCTCGAGCGCGTAACGTATAACGAAGTTCCACCCCGCGTTGAATACAAAGTCACACAATTTGGTACGAAGTTTATCCGCATTCTCGATGAGTTAGAAAAACTTCAGGTTGAAATTGAAAATGAAATATAAATCGGGTAAGGACTGACATCCAATTAACCCTCCCGATAAATTCCTGGCAAGACACCTCCCATTACAAAACGGACAGTGTAACAGGTTGAGGTTGAGGTTGAGGTTGAGGTTGAGGTTGAGGTTGAGGTTGAGGTTGAGGCTCAGCCAAAACCTAAAAACCAGACTGACACAGGGACAGACACTGCTACGGCTAGTAACTCAATTTCACAAGTCCCGACAATTCAGCTGATCACCAAAAATAAAAAAGGACTTTGAAAACATCTAAATCATTTATTCGGTTGGGATGTATTCAGTTAGCGCTACACTTCCATTATTGGTAGTTTGAATAATTTTTGAGACTTTTTAATAGCTTCAGCCATATTTTTGGTGCCGCATCATAAAGAGTCTTCAGCCGAGAGTACTTTACGCTTTAAATGTAATTATCAATTTGCTAAAGTAGGCGCCAGAAAGCAGCACAACCAACCCCGGTTGGTGCTTATAAAACTTAGGAGGTCGCTACTAAATGGATTTTTCAATTGGTACTGATGAGTCACTTAACATAAATGATCGTGAACTATCAGAGCTGTTAACACAGGTTTATGTGGAAGGGGGATTCACTGAGCAAGAATTGGCAACATCGCTTTTTGAAGCATCAATGGTGAGAAAAAGAGGGAAAATCATTGGTGCGAGGGAAAATAAACAATCCATACTTGCCGGCATTGCAATAAATGTGACACCGGACTCCCCTTCATGTCAGATAGCGAAGAAAAATGAAATTGAAATGCATTTATTAGCGGTTAAATCAGCGTATCGACGAAATGGCTTAGGTAAAAGACTCGTTGAAGCATCCATTACAGATGCTAAACAGGAGGGGTATTCGAAAATGATTTTATGGACACAGACAATGATGAAAGCGGCTCATAGTTTATATGAATCAGCAGGGTTTGTTCACATTGTTGAAAAAGACTTTAGTCGAAACGGACGTAACTTCAGGATTTATGAGCGAGAATTAAACATTTAACAAAGGCATCAGTGTCTTACTAACCTTAACGTGATTTTTAAAAAGTTAATTCAGTCGTCTTCGCTATCAAATACTGTTATGTACGTTACATGTGATTATTATGAAATATAAACGAATTCATATTATTGGTGGGTCCGGGGCCGGAAAGACATCATTGGCAAAAGCTTACTCAAAGTTCAGTGGCATTCCCTATACAGAAATTGATGATATATTCTGGTCTGATGTTGGAAGCAGATTGAGATGGAGTGACGAAGAACGTTCCAGTTTGTTACAATCAACCATAGGTTCAGATCAGTGGATAGTTGAAGGCGTATTTTATAAATGGCTAACCCCTTCATTTGAAAACGCGGAAAAAATAATTGTTTTAAATACTTCAAAATGGGTGCGTTCTTATAGAATTATCAAGCGTGCGTTTAATCAACTATTATCGGGTCCAAAGTCATATCGCAACACGTTATCCAATCATTTTGAATTAATCGTATTTAATCACAGTTATGAACATATTCATTATGCACCAACATTAACAATGTTAGAGAAATTTGGTGATAAAGTTGTGATTTGTAATAGTTACAAGCAAGCAGAGAGTGAACTCAATATGTAAAAACACATTTAATTGTTTGCTCATACCTCTATATGCGTATTAAGGAAAATATGAAAAAAATTATCATCATTAGTATTATAATATTCCCTGCCCTGGTCTGGGCCGCTTACAAACCAGCTAGAATTCTTGCGCCCGAATTAGTGCCCGGCATTACCTGCAAGAGTGACACAATTTGCCTTGATGACATATCGCGATATCATGAAGCCGTGACGCTTTATAATGAGGCTCTGGTGTTTGTGGAATCAACCGTTGGCGTAATTAAAGAAGAGCCCAAAGTTCTATTTTGTTCGACCCAGTCATGCTTTAAGTCTTTCGGATTCAATAAGGCATCAGCAAAAACAATTGGAACCTCAGGTATTGTCATTAGCCCAAAAGGCTGGAAATACTATTATCTTCGTCATGAAATGATACATCATTTACAAGCCGAGAAAATGGGGGTGATTTCTCTGCTGCTAAGACCTGACTGGTTCACTGAAGGTATGGCATATTCATTGAGTGAAGACCCACGAGAAAAACTATCAACACCTCATCAAGCATATCGAGAAAAGTTCTCTGTCTGGTATAAAGCAGTTCAAAAAGAGAATTTGTGGGAAGCCTCACTTTGAACAATAACACAGAACATGCCGCTGAATTACTGTAATCATATGGCTACCCCACTCACACCAGTCTAAGTTGTTAGTGATATGTGTATAATAATATATTAAGGCGTACATAAAGATGTATTGGTTACGGAAAATATTATCCAATGGTTACATTGCATTGTTACCGATTCTTGTCTGGAATATTGCCTTAACTTCAAAGCTACCTCCAGCATACGATCTCAAATTATTCAATAGCAATATTCCATTCACCATTACCTTTGGGGAAAATATATTCCGGTCAATAATTTTCATTCTACCAGTGTTTTTCCGACTCAACTTAACGTCATCATTAAATATAAAGGGGGCGATTACTTTTTTATTTGGTATCGCATTATATTTTTCATCATGGTTAATGTTGATTTATGCACCAAACTCAGACTGGAGCAATAGTATTCTTGGTTTTTCTGCGCCCGCATACACGCCAATTGTATGGTTAGTTGGCCTTAGTCTGTTGGTAGAATCTTATTATTTTAAGTGGATATATTCAAAGTGGCATTTTATATTACCCTCAATAGGGTTTATCGTGTTTCACGTCACACACACAATTTATGTATACAATAGAATTTATTGAAAAAAAGAATATTTTATTTGCTATATCGATCATCAAGACTTTGTAATAAGAGTTTGGTTTTCATATTATGGCACTGGCTGCCAGATTTCTAACCAGCGTAAGACAACCCCCTTAAGGAAAAGATTATTGCTATGAACAAAAGAACTCAACACCTAAACCCATTTCCAGAATATACACAATATGATGCGCTTGGATTAGCTGAGTTAGTAAAAACGGGTGAGGTTTCTCCTAAAGAACTACTTTCTGAATCACAACATCGGCTCTGCAAAATCAACCCCGAGATCAACGCTGTGATATGTCAAATGGATTCTTTGGCCGAAACCTTAATTACCGATTTAGATAGTAGCAGTTTATTTAGTGGTGTTCCTTTTCTTGTAAAGGATCTTATGTTGCCATTTGCAGATTTCCCAATGTCTAATGGAAGTGAAGCAATGAAAACCTATACTCCAACAAAAAATAATAAAATGGTAAACCGGTTAAATTCAGCCGGGTTAATTACGTTTGGTAAAACGAATACATCTGAACTAGGCACATCTTCTCTTGTGAATCCGGCTGCTTTTGGTGCAACACTCAATCCCTGGGATATTACAAAAAATTCTGGTGGTTCAAGTGGCGGCAGCTCCGCCGCAGTTGCGGCTAGAGTTGTCCCGATGGCCTATTCCAGTGATGGTGGAGGCTCAATCAGGCTGCCTGCTTCTTATTGCGGTATTTTCGGTTTTAAACCATCAAGAAAACTGAATAAATATGAAGACTGGTCAAATGCCTGGGGGGGAGCTGTTGTCAGTCATGTTTCAAGCATTTCCGTTCGTGATAGCGCTGCTTATCTTGATTTAGTAACAGGGAATACTGAGCAGAATTATCTTGTTTCTAAGCCCGACAAGAAAACATATCTTTACTCAGTTACTCAACAACCCAAAAAACTAACTATAGGGCTAATTACCCAATCCCCTACCCTTACACCTGTATATAGTGAATGTGTAAATGCCGCACTGACAGCTGCAAAAAATTGTGAATCACTGGGGCATCATGTTGAAAAAGCCAAATGGAATTTTGACGGCAGGGAGTTAATGCGTGCATTTTTAACTATTGTATTCAACTACACTCATCGGGATGTTAATAATATGGCAAGTTTGTTAGGCATTGAGCCTAAAACATTAAATATTGAATTGAATACTCGTTTTATGTCGATAGTAGGTAGTGGCGTTAGCGAAGAGTCTGTGAGTAACGCATTAGAAATCTGGAAAAACGCATCACTTAAAATGGCCAAATTACATAAAAAATATGATGTTATTTTAACACCAACGGTTGCTACTGCTCCACTCACAAACAATGCACTTGATCCAAATTGTATTGAAAAGTTACTGATGAAATTTATGATCACTACAGGGCTTGGAAAATCAATATTAAACCATCGTTTTCTAGAAACATTAATTGATAAATCGTTATATCAAACCCCATTTACTCCCATTGCCAATATGACGGGTCAGCCCGCAATGTCTGTTCCTTTATATTGGGGAGACGATGGATTACCTCATGGCGCGCACTTTATGGCTGCGCAAGGCAATGATCGAATATTGTTTATGCTGGCGGGGCAACTAGAAGTTGAATGCCCCTGGAAAAATAAAATACCTAATGTAGGCAAATGATTCCAGTAATCAGTTACACTCGAATTAGCATCAAAGAATTGACTCATACTAGCCAACAAGCAAAGCAATCTAACGAACGTCCACTTAAGTGTTTTGAGCCCCTTATCTACAGCCAACATTATCAGATTAATGCTAAGGCTATTTTTAAAATAGAACGAAAACGATTAGTTAAGCCTGACTAACCTTATAACTACCGGGTTCAAATCCAAATGATTTTGCTAAACGATTCCATGAATTGATTTGAATAATTGCTAAAGTTAAATTGGCTGTTTCTTCAATATTAAAATATTGACTCAGGTTTAAAAATACTGCTTGTTGCTGCTCAGCGTTATCGTTAAGTAAGGTTATTGATTCTGCCCATTCGAGCATTGCTCTCTCACTTTCAGTATAGTAGCTGGTTTCTCTCCAAACGCTAACGGAGTATAACCGCTGCTCATTTTCACCCGCTACAATCGCCTCTTTAAAGTGCATGTCTATACAATAAGCACATTGGTTTATTTGTGACACATAAAACCGCATGAGTTCTAGTTGTTTTTCGTGCATTATCTCTAAGCTATTTATATGATTTTCTGTCTGCATCATGCAAGACATAAGTTGTTCTGGTATTTGTTGAAAGTTAATTCTAATCATCGTAATAATCCTCGTGGCAATTGTTAAACACTTAGAATATTGTAATTGCCTTCAATAATAACTAGAATACCCGTAACATACTCAATAGTTTTGCGTTTTACGCAAAGGTCGATTTTGCTTAATTCTATCCGTATTTTTATTAAAGTGGTTGAAGTTGGGAGTTTTTCAAAGGCTGCGGCTATATTAAACATGGCCCCTTCATCAATTGCGCGCAGTGTTGATACGCTTGAAGATGAATTAGGCGTAACCTTGCTCAAACGAAGTACGCGCCAATTAATCCTGACTGAAAAAGGCGTAGCATTTTTTGAAGGGGCTTCACAACTGTTAACTGATACTAATAGCTTGGTATTTTCACTGAAAGACGATAATCAGGAGCCTGAAGGGCTGATTAGAATATCTGTATTTGAGAGCTTTGGTCGAATTCATATTGCCCCCCTCTTACCAACGTTTCTCAGTGAATATCCAAAAATCAAGGTAGAAATTGAGCTTGAAAATAGAATGGTTGACCTTGATAGCGAAAATGTTGACTTAGCCATACGCATTGGTATGCCTGTTGATTCAGGATTAAAAGCGAGAATGATATTATCAAATCACACCCTGGTGTGTGCGTCACCGGAGTATTTGAAAAAACATAAAGAGCCCAAGGAACCCAGTGATCTTTCTGAGCATAATTGTTTGTTATTAAACCAGGGTAGACAGAGAACACATTGGTATTTTAAAAAGGCCCGAAAAATATCAAAAGTGCATGTACGAGGAAATCTTAGCTCTAAAGGAGGCACGCCACTGCTTGAAGCCGCTCTGAACGGAACTGGGATTGTAATGCTTTCTAACTGGATGGTTTCAGATTATGTCAAAGAAGGACGGTTAGTTGTTTGTCTTCAAGACTGGGAATCATCACTAAATGAAAGAACCAGCGGCGAAGTTTTTGCCGTATACAAAAATAGTAAATATCCAAACCCTTTAATAAGACTACTACTCGATTACCTGCTAGAGAATCTTCATAAAAAAACATCATAGCGGACAAACCAGCAATTCGATTTGTCTTTAAATGTGGTGCCATGTAAGAAAAACCACACTGCGTCCCTGCCTCTGTAAAACTAATATGCAAGCACGATAAACCTGAGCGACAGGTCATCAAAACACACATCTTTGCCTTAATGAAAACTGAAAACCATTGTTTTTAATCTTTCATGAACCAATTAAGAACCGTTCGGTCCATATTAACTAATCTGATTAACAATCACTCTGTATAAATGGTTAATGAGTAACTTTATAACGGTTTAATTACTAATCCAATTGTAAAAGGAAAGCCTAATGAAAAAATATATGTTGTTATCCATCATGCTCTTTAACACAGTCGCGATGGCTGCTGATAACGCAATACACTGGCAGGCGTGGTCACAACAGGCCTTTGATAAAGCCAGAGAACTCAATAAGCCCATGCTGATTAACGTTGGCCATGAAGGCTGTATGGCTTGCCGTTGGATGAAAGAAGATACCTTTACTCACCCTGAGATTATCGAACTGGTTAATGCTAACTTTATCGCTGTACAGGTAGATAGTGAAATGCGCCCGGATATTGGTGAGCGATATTCTGATTGGGCATGGCCTGCCACCGCTTTTAACAAACCGGATGGTACGCAAGTTCTCGCCATACGTGGCAATAGAAAAGCTGAGAACTTCAGTGTGATTTTAAATAAAATCATCGAGGGTCATCGCGCAGGAACACTAGAGCCTGATCAACTGGCACCCTATTCTGCCCCGTCTAAACCACGTGATACCCCATTAACCAAAATTCGTGATCAGGTTCGTTTTCAACTAGACGATAGTTTTGACGATAAGCTAGGCGGATGGGGAAGCAATAAAATTCTCGAACACGCTGAGCCTATCCTGCAATACGCTCATCGCGCTCACCTGGAAAATGATACCCTGGCTAAGCAGCGTTTCATGAAAACAGTTAATGGGTTTATGCATCATTTAGATCCAGTATGGGGTGGTGTATTCTATGAATCGTTTGGAAACTGGGACGAATTAATTCTCGAAAAACGTTTGGAAACTCAAGTTGCCGCCCTACAGATATTTGCAACGGCTTACAAACTGACCGGTGAAAAACGTTTTGAAAAAGCATTGGTGAACATACAACGTTATTTAAATGATCATTTAAAATCTGAATCAGAACTATTCTTTGCCAGCCAGCAAGCAAACTTACCCGAACTTTCTAATAGCATGTCGCTGATTGAGTATTATGAATTAGACGATAAACATCGCCGTACCATTGGCATACCGAGTATTGATCACAGTTTATATACTGATCTCAATGCGCGTATCGTTTCAGGTTTGATGCATGCCTATGAAACCACAGGAAACAAAGATTACCTGGCAATGGGGTTGCGCACAGCTGACGCATTAATTCGCACCAGAAAAGTAAAAGACGGTAGCTTCGTTCAGTTTAAACAAAATGCTGAATTTAAACACAATGAACGGATACATGAAGTGCTTGAAAATGAGGCGGTTTACTTACGCCCCCATGCTTATTTAGGGCTGGCTTTTTTAGACTTATATCAAGCGACTGCTGATGTGCGTTGGTTACACCAGGCCGAGGGTATCGTTAAGGTATTATACAGTTTACAGGACAATCAATTAGGTGGCTTCTTCGGTACAACAAAGCAAATCGTGCCACGTAAACCACTTGAAGATAATGCGGTTGCTGCTCGGTTTATGTATCTGATGGGTGTACTAATGAAAAAGGATGAGTACACCCTTGCTGCCGAACGAGCCATCCGCGCCAGTGCCGCGAAAGATATTGTTGAAAGAGAAGGACGTATTACTGGCAATCTGGCACTGACCACAGAACTTTTAACTGTCGGTTATTTGGAATTTTCAATTGTTGGTGATGCTAACGACCCGGCTTCTCAGGCGTTATTCGACTCGGCGAGACGGGTTTATGAACCACGCAAGGTACAACATTATGAAGCTCCGGGGCGCTACCCAAAACGTAATAAACCGGCAATGTATATTTGTAATGTACAAGCCTGTTCTGCGCCAATTTACAAGGCTGAAAACGTAGCGGCTGAGGCCAGGAAGTTTCTTAACCTCTAGTAGGATAAAGTTGCTCAGGATTTAAATGTGAAATTTTTGCCAATTAGGGGAATAAATACCCATGCTTAACGGTTATTTATTATAGAGGATAAGGATTTTAGTGGCTAATACAAACGATAGAAAACATTTTGAACGACTCATGCTGAAACATCTTGATGCTTCATATAATTTAGCACTCTGGTTATTACGAGATGCGAGTGAAGCACAAGATGTCGTACAAGTTGCCTATATGAAAGCATTTGAACATTTTTCGACATTTACCGGTGGGAATGCGGCTGGCTGGATTCTCACAATTGTGCGAAACACCGCCTATAACTGGTTAAATAAACACAAAAACAATAACAACTTAATCAGTTTTGAGGAAGCATTGCACAGTAGTCAAAGCACCTCCCCCGTGACACTTTATGCGATGAATCCTGAAGAAATTGTGAGCGCTGCGACGTCTAACGCTCAGATTATGGAGCTCATGGAAAGCCTCTCTATCGATTTTCGTGAAGTTTTATTTTTAAGAGAAATTGAGGGTTATTCTTATAAAGAAATTTCGGAGATTACACAGGTATCCAAAGGCACAGTGATGTCCCGGCTCTCCAGAGCACGTGGTCAAATGAGACAACTCATTACTGAACAAGAGCGTAGGAAAAAAACCCGTGAATTGTAAAGATGCACAAGAAAAAATTGAAGTTTACCTGGACAGAGAACTCACCCTGTCCGATCAACGTGATTTTGAAGAGCACCTTAATGATTGCGCCAATTGTCAGGTTCGACTTAACAATATTCGCTCACTCAATGATTCAATTAAAAAAATTGATTATGTAAAAGCGCCATTTTCGCTACGCCGTAAAATTAAACGCAATTTGAAAGAGATAAGCGAAGAAGATGCTGCCATTTATAATAGATTTCAGCTGCTTGGTTATACAGCAGGCAGTGCCGTATTGGCATCAACGCTCGTTTGGGGCGTGATGACATTGATGGCCGGTTCAGCCAGTCAAGCACAACTGGTTAATGAGTTAACAATGGCTCACGTAAGATCGCTAATGGTTGACCATGCCACAGACATCGCTTCATCTGATAACCATACTGTTAAACCCTGGTTTAGTGGTAAACTCGATTTCTCACCCAGGGTAAAAGACTTCAAAAATGAGGGGTTTGAGCTAGTGGGTGGTCGGCTCGATTATTTACGCATCGATGATTCGCGTAAGCAACCCGCAGCAGCGCTAGTTTATAAACGCCGCTCGCATTACATTAATGTATTCGTTTATCATGATGAGAGTAAACAGCAGGCATCTCAGTTGAAAAGAGACCAAAATCAAAGTTACAATTTCATTAACTGGCATACGCAGGGGTTGAGTTACTGGATTGTTTCTGATTTAAATAAAAAAGAGTTGAAACAGTTTGCACAAATGTTAAGTCGCTCCTGAATATATATCATGGAATAAATATACTGGGATAAATCTAATGGGATAAATCTAATGGGATAAATCTAATGGAATAAATCTAATGGGATAATATATTAGCTCAGTAAATCACTTCAAATATATTTGAACTAATACACCCGATCTGTCGCACATCAAGCGTCATCTATATTAATCTGAATTATCAGTAAAATAAAACGTCACCATACCTGCGAAGGCAGATATAGTGACGTTTTAGATAAACTATAATAGTTGGAAGGCGTAATCAATCAGAATTATTGCCGTTTTATCACCTCTAAAATCTTTTTTTATACACATAATGGCTTTATTCTTTTACACCTTTTAGCATTAATGCGGAGCATTAAATTTCTAACATGGTGAGCCAGGAATCATGCAGGTTACAAACACTTAATGCATAAATGGCACCTGATTTATTAGACAAGCTGAATGTGGAAATGGCAGCATTATCTTTTTTAGGATCAAATAAATTTTCAGAAATAAAGTTAAAATCACTATCAAGTAATATGTGTTTAATAATCCAGTGCTTGTCCTGTTTCATTGGATGCCCTGTCACAACGCGGACACCATCATCTATTTTTTCAATAATCGGGGAATGCGAACCGGCTTTTTTAGCCCATCGACCTGGTTCGTCTTTCGTATAGTAAACACCACCTGCCATGCTGTTGTGCTTTATTTTTCCACCCATTGGACTTGCAAGCACGATTTGAGGCGCGATAATTCCAGCCGCTGTACCTGCCATACCGATACGGATAAATGAACGTCTATTCATGATAAGTTCCCTTGTTTTGTTATTAAATGATAGCTTTCGGTTAAAGATTGAAAGGCCATGTAATCTATAACAAAATAAAAAGGAAAATATTCCGTATTTTAAAAATTATTTATTAACCAGACTTTTTCAGTTTAATTTTCTGGTGAAAATGTACACTGCTGTGGAGCAAGACCATCAGGGACAGTCCGCTTCTGGCTAGTTTGAGTCATTGCTTACTGCAAGGCCATATTGATGCTAATAGTTTAATCTTCAGATGAAGTCTGAGCTAGTGCAATTCATACTAGTACAATTTATACCTCCCAAAAACAGTTACTGCATTTCTGAAAATGTTTTTTCCAGTAGCTGCGGATGCTCTAAAAACATTTCATACATTTGTTTAGAAAAGTCATCCGGAAAAACATCTACAACACCATCAGCCAAAGCCTCAAATGTTTTTTGTGCAACTTGGCTCGGTTGCGCTTTATCCATTTCCCAACCATCAGCCATGCGTGTATCAATTGGCCCAGGATAGACCCCGACAACCTGAATGCCCTCAGCGCCTAACTCAGCGCGTAAACCCTGCGTATAAGAATGCATAGCCGCTTTGGTTGCTGAATACGGCGCGATGACGGGAAAATTACTGATACCTGCTATCGAAGAAATATTAATAACCGCCGCTTGCTCAGATTTGCGCAATAATGGCAGTAACGCTTGAGTCAATTGTAATGGGGCAAAGTAATTCGTTTCCATTTCTAAACGGGCAATGTCCAGCGCATTATCTGCACTAAACGTGCAAGGATTAATAATACCTGCATTGTTAATGAGAATATCCAGTGCCGTTATTTTATTAGCCAGTTGCCGGATGTGATCTGGATTAGTGACATCCAGTAAAATGGGTTCGATAATAGCGGGTGCTTTTTCAACCAATAATTGCAAACTATCCACATCCCGCGCAGTAGCATAAATTTTTTTCGCACCTGCATTTAAAAGCCCTTCTACATAAGCTTCTCCAATGCCCCGGTTTGAGCCGGTTACGAGTGCAATCTTGTCTTTAAATGTAAAATCATTCATATCCAATCCTTTATTTGTAATGTTCAGACAGTATCAGTTAAAAATGTTTCTATGATAATAGGCATATTTGATATAGGATTTATTCATAATACAAATAAATAACCCCATCAAAATAATGCAAAACACTCAATTACTCGGCGCAATGCAGGTATTTATTTCAGTAGCAGACAGTGGCAGCTTCTCGGAAAGCGCCCGACGCTTAGGCTTATCTCAGCCATCGGTGTCACGCCAGGTCAATAATCTCGAGACACATTTAGGTGTGCGACTGTTACAGCGCACTACCCGCAGCTTGAGTCTCACTGAAGCCGGGCAAATTTATTATGAAAAAGCTCGTCAAATTCAGCGTGATGTTTTTGATGCTAGTCAGTCTATCAGCGGATTTAAAGACAGCCCTTCTGGCTTATTAAAAATTAGTGCTCCACACACCTGGGCAGAAACCAGACTAACCCCACACCTGGGAGAGTTCTTAGTTAAATACCCAGAGATAAAACTCGAAATTGAGTGCAGTAATTCTATGCAGGATATTATAGAAGAGCGACTCGACCTGGTGATTCGCGTTGGTTATTTAAAAGACAGTTCCTATATAGCGACTCCACTTTCAAAAATACGCATGGTGGTGTGTGCGACCCCTGCCTATATTAAAAAACACGGCCAGCCGAAGACTCCATCTGATTTACAAAACCACAACTTTATTTATTATGAAAATTATACACAACTTATTTTTTCTGAAGATGGTTCTGAACAACTCATTAATATCTCAGGCTCATTAACATCCAATATTGTTTCGGTTATGCTGACGGCCGTACAACAACATATCGGCCTGTCGCTATTACCCGATTTATTAATTAACCACCTGTTAGAATCGGGCGAACTTGTCGATGTTATGCCATCGGCCAATATTGCAATTAAAAATCTACCCGTTGAACAAATTTACGCACTCTATTCCAACCGTAAACATCAGCCGGCTAAAGTACGGGCATTTCTGGACTTTTTCCGCAGCAAATTTTAGCGATAAGCCAGGCTCTGCATTTGTACCTGAAGACTTATAAATATATGAGAACCTCCAAAAAATGAAGTTTTTCATTATTTTTAATTGTCTAAAACATCCATGCTCTTTAAGATGCTACTCATAAATAAAATAAATTAAAAATAAGGAGATGTTTTTATGAGCCATAAAAATTTACTGGCACTTTACACGTCAGTTATCATGCTATCTGGCTGTAGTGGTGGGGGCGATAGTGACCCGCCACAATCGACTGTCACTCCATCTATTGGAGTATTTGTAGATAGCGCAGTCGCGGGGCTGCATTATGAAACCCCCACCTATACTGGCACCACTAATAGTGCCGGTGAATACGAGTACCAGCCGGGCGAGCGTGTCACCTTTTCCATTGGCGGTATCGTATTAGGTTCTTCGGTCGCAGGCCCGGTAATTACACCGCTTTCACTCGTACCCGGCGCAAGCGATGCGACTCATCCTGTGGTTACCAATATCGTGCGCCTGTTATTAACCATGGATGAGGATGGTAATCCGGATAACGGCATAAGCCTTTCAGCGGCCGCTGTTACGGCGTCTGCAAATCAGTCTGTAGATTTCAACGCGTCTGACTTTGCCGCTGACCCAGGCATGAGTGACTTACTGGCAGCCCTGCCCGGCAGCCCTACACTGGTTGATGCAGCCGCAGCGCAAAGCCATTTTTCAGCCACACTTGCTTCACAGTCAATTTGGGGCAGCCTGAGCTGGGGTAGCGGCACCTGGAAAAGCAAAACGCTGTAATGAATAAATATTATTAATTCATCTTTAAAATAGATAGTAAATTGAGGGATAAGAAATTGAGTAGCTATAAAATAAATAAAACTGGGGTAGCGATTAGTGCTGTCTGTTTAAGCCTGGCTTTAGGTACCGCTCATGCGGCTCCGCTGGTAAATTTTAGTAACGGCACAGCCGCCGATGCCGATGATGTTAATGCAAACTTTAATGAGCTGGCTACACGTATTGAAACCATCAGTTTGACCCCGGGCGCTGATGGTGCCACAGGCCCGCAAGGTCCTGCTGGGCCGCAGGGGAATCAGGGTAATCAGGGGAATCCCGGTGTCCAGGGCATTCAAGGATTAAAGGGCGACCCGGGTGCACAGGGTCCAGCGGGTACTGATGGTACAGGTGTATTAACCTATTCCTGGTCAGGCCATGGCTCTGCCGCCTGGAACAAGAAAGTATTTATTGTAACCCAATCAGATAATATGAGCTTTGATAGAGAAGAGCGTACATTTGACCGCAGTGTAACCAGCTTTCCTGTAATGACGCGTCAACGCTATACGGGTAGTACCCTGATAAGACATCATGTACTACATTTTAGCCTCGACACGTCTGACTTTTTATTCTATCAAATAGATAACTTCGTAATTGAAAATGATGGCGTTACCGTCACTTTAAATAATGAGCAGACAATTAGCCCGGCGATCAATGCCCGCAATATCAATATGGCACTGGGCATGAACTGGGGCACCGGCTCACAGGTAACGACGACTTATATCGATGGAACCACACCAGACCTTATTAGCTTTTCTACAGACACTCGTAGCCTGTTAGCCATTGAGGATATCACAGTACAGGGAGTTGACTACAGCGCGTGCCAGAAAATAATGATAGATCGGGCAGCCTCCGTTCTGGGGGGGCACTTTAAGGAAATAAACTGGTACTGTCCTGGGGGAACCGGACTGGTGAAATCAATTCACATTAAGCCTGACAATGCGGGAACCCGGTCACGAATGTTAGAATTTGATCCAGCCCAGTCAACCCCTGTTCCTACGACTTAGCCACTGGTACCACTTTAAAAAAGGCCTGCCACTTAACTCAGTGCAGGCTTTTTTTTATCACTTAAATAATCCGGCTCGTTTAGATTAATACCTTCAAGCAGCACAGGCTGTGAAACATAATACCCCTGTGCATAATCAACACCAATGCTTTTTAATTTTTCAAAAATATCACTGTCTTCGACATATTCAGCAATCGTTTTAATTCCCATAATATGCCCAACCTGATTAATGGATTCAACTAGCGCCAAATCAATTGGGTCTTTGATAATATCCCTCACAAACGCCCCGTCAATTTTTAAATAATCGACCGGTAAATTTTTAAGATAAGCGAATGAGCTTAATCCACTGCCAAAATCATCAAGTGAAAATTTAACGCCAATTTTCTTCAGTGTATTAATAAAATGCTGAGCCCGAGTGAGATTAACAATCGCACTGGTTTCAGTAATTTCAAAACAAATATAACTCGGATCTAAATTATTGAGATTAAACTGATCCTGAACCAACGTTAAAAAATCGTCATCACACAATGACTGTGCAGATAGATTAATCGCAAATAGGGGCTTTTCATTTATGTTTTCATTTAAAATATCACAAATCGTTTTTAACGATTTTTTGAATACCCAGCAATCAATTAACGTCATAACATTATAACGTTCGGCAGCGGGTATAAAGGCCATCGGCGGATGAATATTATTATCCACATCAATCAGTCGCACTAATATTTCAAAATGAATACATTTATCTAAAGAAACATTATGTATCGGCTGACAGTACAGTACGAAACGATTTTCCTCCAGGGCCTTATTAATTCGTTGCACCCACTGGATTTGCCCTTCTCGCTCAATTAACTCATCATCATCTTCATGGTAACAATGTATACGATTTCGACCTTTATCTTTCGCTATATAACATGCACTATCTGCAGAACTTAAAACGGCATTTAAATTACCGTGCATCGTAATTTGAGAAATACCTACACTCACCCCAACCGAAAAAGATTTATTATTCCAGCTAAATTTAAAATCATTAATTCGGTGCCGTAAATTATCGGCCAGTTCTTCCGCTTTTTGCATTGTGCAGTTCAGGTAAAGCACCCCAAACTCATCACCGCCCAGACGCGCAAGCGTGTCGCCTTCTCTAATTTCCTGCTTGAGTATTTTAGATAACTGACGTAACAGCTCATCACCTGCCACATGCCCACATGTATCATTCACAATTTTAAACTGATCTAAATCGAAGTAGCACATAGAATGCACCGTTTCGTCGACACGTGCAGATTGCAAAGCCAGTTTTATACGGCTTTCAAATTCACGGCGATTAATCAGCCCGGTGAGCCCATCGTGGGTTGCTTGATAACCTAGCTGATTGGCCATAGCACGTAATGATGTAACATCTCTAAAAACCAGAACAACACCAATAATATTTTTATCGTTATCATTTATGGGAGATGCAACATATTCAATGGCAAACTCTTTCTGATATGTATTCATTAATATGGCATGACCATCAGAAACTTGAGTTGTTTGTTGGTTTATTACTTCTAGAATAGGATTTACGTCATGTGTGTGATTCAAATCCGAACTAATTGGAAATATTTTTTCCAACAACTGTCCACGAGCCTGCTCACAGGTATAACCCGTTAAATTCTCTGCAGCCGTATTCATATATTCAACGCAACCTAAGCTATTTGTTCTAATCACACCTTCACCAATTGAGTGCAACGTCACCTGCGCCCTTTCTTTCTCCCTGAATAGCTGCTTTTCAGATAAACCCGTACGACGAATGACGTACCATGAAATAACAATACTGCAGACACTCATCAAAAGTAGTATCGAAATAATTTTTACAATTGAATGTTGTTGACTGATTGATACATCCTGCACGGCTTGATTAGATGCTTGTTCAACTTGATTCAACAATAAATAAAGCTTCTTAAATACCTTATTCTGACTTTTTATCGCCTTTGCGTTTAATAACACCTGCGCCTCTTCCAATCGACCCGACATTGCCAGGTCGGTTATTTCCCTTTGCAGTGGCACAATTACATTTCTCGTTAAGTCACCTTGAGCGTCCAGCAATTGCGTTTCTTCAGCACTCAAATCCAGGCTACGCAGCTTTTCACGCAACCGAAGAAATTTGGCACCGTGGCTATTGAATAACATAAACTCATCATCACGCTCAAACATGTCATCGAGATGGGTAATTTGTTGGATGCTCACGGTTCTATCACGCGCAGACATCAGCATGCTACTAATTAAGCTGGTTTTATAATTATTGGAATTAACCACTTGTTGAATGCGTGCGAAAGACAGGTTCATTTGATCGAGGGCAGTAACAAAGGCCAGCACCATCAATAGAATAATGGTGCCGAAACCGGTAATCATCAAACGTTTTGTATTTAAAACTGGCATTAACACTGAGTTTAGCCGGTATTTAAACTTTTGATATAAAACATGTAAAAATCATAATAAAAAAACGTCTAATGTATTTAATAATCAACAATTTCATTATCTATGGGCAGTCTTCAGACTGACGCCCATCAAACCACTAACGGATCGACTCAAGTAATTTTCCCAAACCCGCTTTTAAGTCAGTTTCAGCGATTACGTTCAATTCATTATTCATTCTTGACGGGTCAGCAAGTGAATGGATGATATCCCCTTCGCGGGGTTCACCATGGGTATAATCAGCCGGGTTACCTGCAACTTGCGACAGCACATCAATCAACTGAAGCAGAGATGTTTTCTTACCGGTAGCCACATTAACAGCACCATGGTAGCTGAGCTCAAGCGCCGCAACATTAGTGCGAGCAACATCCCTAACATAAATAAAATCACGGGTATGTTCACCATCACCATTTACCACAAAGGCTTGTTTATCTTTTATCCGATCCATAAATAAAGCAATCACACCGGCATAAGGTGATTTAGGATCCTGGCGCGGGCCATACACATTAAAGAACCGCATGCCAACCGAATTAAAATCATATAACCGATAATATAAATCGGCATAATCTTCGTTAAATTTCTTTTCTAAACCATAAGGCGACAATTGTTTCATTGGCACATCTTCGGTTAAAGGCAGCACATGGGGTTCGCCATATATAGCGGCTGATGATGCGTAAACCATTTTTTTAACGCCGGCATTTTTAGCCGCATCTAATACATTTAGATAACCGATAATATTTTGCTGCGCCGAAAATTCAGGATCTTCTAGTGATGCGACGACCGAAACTTGTGCTGCTAAATGCACAACATGGGTAATGCCTTTCATCACTTCTTTAACCGTATCCGCATCGCGAATATCCCCTTCGACAAATTCCATCAACGGGTGCTCTGCCGGCAAATTACTGCGATGACCTGAGCTCAGGTTATCCAGAATGCGAACCTTAACACCCTTTTCCATTAATAAGTCTGCGGTGTGTGAGCCGATAAAACCGGCTCCGCCTGCGATTAATACTTTTTCCATCATTATCCTTGTTTACTTTTTTTATATGGGAATTAAATTTAAATCCCCCCATTTAAATAATTTTAGTTACATAATTTACGTTTACGATGAACCTTACTACATAGCTATATTCGTACTCCCGTTTTTCTAAGGGAGAAGTGGTTACACAACCATAGCAGAAGAAGCTGACTTTTCTAATATGTATAAGAAAAATAGTACTTCTACTTAGCAAAAAACGAGCTCACTGCACTTTTGAAAAGAATAAACCCCATTCACTTTGAAAGAGCAAAATCACTTTTACACTTAGAAAGAATCATCCCCCCCTTAGAAAAAAGGCGGGTCAGGGGCAATGCCATTAAGTTAAAGATAATCACTCTGGAGGTGCGACTTCAGTCGCGCATTAACTAGCTGATTTCATAGTCACTTTATTTGCGCGGCTAAAGCCGCACCTCCATAAAAAACCTTAACTTAATGGCATTGGGGTCAGGGGGATTTATATAATTCAACCCTCGGCCAACCCTCAACCAACCCAAACCCGTGCATTCCTAAACATACGCATCCACGGGCTATCTTCGTCCCAGTCACTCGGGTGCCACGAATGTTGCACACTTCTAAACACCCGTTCCGGATGCGGCATCATAATCGTCACTCGACCATCATCGGTCGTAAAACCGGTTAAGCCGTCCTGTGATCCATTGGGGTTTAGCGGATAGGTTTGCGTTGCATTTCCATAATGATCAACAAAGCGCATCGCCTGATGACTCGCATCTACATCAGCACCGTGTTTAAATTCTGCACGACCTTCACCATGCGCAACCGCAATTGGCATTTTCGAGCCGGCCATGCCCTGTAAAAATAACGACGGTGATTCCAAAATTTCTACGCTGCTAAAACGACCTTCAAACTGCTCGGATAAATTACGCACAAAGTGCGGCCAGTTTTCAGCACCGGGAATCAGCTCTTTTATGTTAGCCATCATCTGGCAACCATTACACACACCTAAAGCAAAACTGTCATCGCGCTGAAAAAATGCACTGAATTCATCGCGGGCTTTTTGATTAAATAAAATCGTCTTCGCCCAGCCCTCACCGGCACCTAATACATCACCGTATGAGAAACCACCACAGGCCACCAAACCTTTAAATTCGCTTAGTGACACACGGCCCGATAGTATATCACTCATGTGTACATCAACACTTTCAAAACCCGCGTGATCAAATGCCGCTGCCATTTCAATTTGGCCATTGACACCCTGCTCACGTAAAACCGCCATGCGGGGTTTTACATTGCTTGCAATAAAGGGCGCTGCAACATTTTCATTAATATCAAATGTTAAGGCGGGAGAGATGCCCGGATCTTTTTCATCTAACATCAAATCAAATTCTTGCTGAGCACATTGCGGATTATCACGCAGGCTTTGCATTTGATAGGTGGTTTCTGACCAGGCCCGTTGCAAGTTGATTCGCGAGTCTGAAAACATCGGTGCAGTATCATCAAAAAATTCAATTTTGTCCTGTTGGTTAATCGAGCCAATCACATAGCTGTGCTCACCCAAACCATTGGCTTTTAAATCATTAATAACAAATTCAACATCACTCGCATTAATTTGAATAACCGCGCCTAACTCTTCATTAAATAATGCAGCGGTTTTATCTTCTGCCATGCCGACAACGTCAATGCTAATTCCGCAATGACCAGCGAATGACATTTCACACAGAGTGGTAAATAAACCGCCGTCAGATCGATCGTGATAAGCCAGCAATTTACCCTGATGATTTAAATCCTGAATCACCGAGAAAAAGTTTTTCAATTTTGTCGAATTGTCCAGGTCAGCCGGCGTGTCACCAATTTGTTTATACACCTGCGCCAGCGCCGAGCCACCCAAACGATTTTTGCCTTCGCCTAAATCGATAAGCACTAACAAGGTGCCGGGCTGGTTTTGTAACTGTGGCGTCAGCGTACTGCGCACATCACTAACCGGTGCAAAAGCGGTGATCACCAACGACAGTGGCGCGGTAACAGATCGCTCTTCGCCGTCTTGCTCCCACACTGTTTTCATCGACATGGAATCTTTGCCCACCGGAATCGCGATGCCTAATTCCGGACATAGCTCCATGCCCACCGCTTTTACCGTGTCGAATAAAATCGCATCTTCACCCGGGTGTCCGGCCGGTGCCATCCAGTTTGCCGATAATTTTATATCGCCAATTTTGTTTATTGCACTGGCGGCAATATTGGTAATGGCTTCACCCACTGCCATGCGCCCGGAAGCCGCACCATCTAACAATGCAATGGGTGTGCGCTCCCCCATCGCCATCGCTTCACCACTATGTACATTAAATGAAGTGGTCGTCACAGCCACATCAGAAACCGGCACCTGCCACGGGCCCACCATTTGATCGCGGGCAATTTGCCCGGTTACGGTGCGATCGCCAATACTAATTAAAAAAGTTTTATTCGCCACTGAAGGTAAACTTAACACCCGCTTCGCCGCATCTTTTAAATCAATATTCTGGGTTTCGAACTTTTTATGTTCTACGGTTAGGTGTTTTACATCACGGGTCATTTTGGGTGGCTTGCCAAGTAAAACATCCAATGGCATATCCACCGGATAATCATCGAAATGTTTATCGTGAACTTTTAATTCTTTGGCTTCGGTGGTTAAACCTAACACCGCGTAGGGGCAACGCTCGCGTTCGCAGTAGGCTTTAAATTCTTCGAGGCGCTCTTCAGCAACAGCCATGACATAGCGTTCCTGGGATTCATTACTCCAGATTTCCATCGGTGACATACCGGGCTCATCGATGTGCACTTCGCGCAAATTAAATTCTGCGCCGCGACCGCCATCGTTCACTAATTCGGGCAAGGCATTGGATATGCCCCCTGCGCCTACATCGTGAATCCAGATGATCGGGTTGTTAGATTGCCCCCAGCATCGGTCGATCACTTCCTGGCAACGGCGCTCCATTTCCGGGTTACCGCGCTGCACCGATGCAAAGTCTAAACTCTCGGCACTTTCGCCAGATGCCATAGACGATGCAGCACCGCCACCCAGGCCAATTAGCATCGCCGGCCCACCGAGAAGCACAATGGGTGTGCCCACTGGCATATCAATCATATCAATGTGTTCTTTACGCATATTGCCAAAACCACCGGCAAGCATAATCGGCTTGTGATAGCCGCGAATTTCATCACCCTGTGTGCCATCAGCCATAACGCCGGGGGTTTTTTCTTCAAAGGTACGGAAGTAGCCATTAATATTTGGGCGACCAAACTCATTATTAAAGGCCGCCGCACCTAAAGGCCCTTCCAGCATAATATCGAGTGCGGAGACAATTCTGTCAGGCTTACCATTATCGGATTCCCAGGGCTGGGTAAATCCGGGAATGTTTAAATTAGAAACGGAAAATCCGCACAGGCCAGCTTTGGGTTTAGAGCCACGCCCAGTCGCCCCTTCATCACGAATTTCACCACCCGAACCGGTTGCCGCGCCGGGAAAGGGCGAAATGGCCGTGGGATGATTATGGGTTTCAACCTTCATCAAAATCGGCATAGGCTCCTGATGCCAGTTGTACTCACCCTTTGGGCCATCTGCAAAAAAGCGCCCGGCCGTATGACCATCAATAACAGAAGAATTATCGTGATAGGCACTCAGTACATTTTCAGGTGATTTATGGGTGGTGTTACGAATCATCCCAAACAGGGAAATATCTTGCTCTTTGCCATCAATAATCCAGTCAGCATTAAATATTTTGTGTCGGCAATGCTCGGAATTGGCCTGCGCAAACATCATTAATTCGGCATCGGCCGGGTTGCGATTAATCGACGTAAAGTAATCCACCAGATAATCAATTTCATCCACCGACAATGCCAACCCTAACTCAGTGTTGGCTGTTACCAATGCATCACGGCCTCCACTTAAAATATCCACATGGCTACCGGCGGTGGGCTCGGCTTTATCGAATAGCGCGGCGGCTGAGTCAAAATCGGTGAGTACTATTTCGATCATGCGATCGTGAATGGCTGAGTTTATCGCTTTCACATCGGCCTCAGTTAAAACGGCATCCGTCTCAATGTAATAAGCAATCCCCCGCTCCAGACGCTTTACATTCGTCAGCCCACAATGTTCTGCGATATCGGTGGCTTTTGAGGCCCACGGAGAGATGGTTCCAAAGCGCGGAATCACCAGAAACAACTCGCCTTTATGTTCAGTCTCCGTAAAGGCCGGGCCATAGGTTAACAGCTTATTTAAAACATTGGACTGATCTTGTGACAAATCCCCCTGAACATCGGCAAAATGCACAAACTCTGCATACAAGTTAGTTAAAGAGGGTATAGATAATTTAAGCAGAGATTGTAACTTTTCAATACGAAAAGCGGACAACGCGGGGGAACCACGGAAATAATGCATTTATAGCCTCAATAACTTTGTGAAAACGCTTCAATTGTCGGTTCGAATTCATTCGAACCCGCTGCTCGCCTGTCATGTTTCGCGCGAATGAACTCACGTCTGCACACGTTTGCACACGTTTACATCCGGGCAAAGGCAAGCAGAAAAGCAGAATTAATTAAGGCGTGAATTTTAAAGCAATGGCGAAGCGACTGCCAGCTGTAATCTCAACAAGCGGCAACCCACTCGGTGTACCTGCCTATACTCTGGACATACTCTGGTCATACTCTGGTCATACTTTGGGCTTAACCCCTAAGAAGCCCTTAAGATGACGGTGCCACCAGAAACTTTTGCAGTTTTTTTCTCACAAATAACACCGCTGTTCGCAACGTTTTCTTTGAATCATCGGTCACACTCTCCAACGCATCAACGCGTTGTAGATAATCTTTTGTCACCTCTAACAATTCTTCTACCATCACCCGGCCGCGTATTTTACTGATACTGTATTTTTTCAATAAGCGCAGTATCGCCTCATCAAAGCCGACAACATCTTCTTCATTGGTGCCGTACTCACCGTAATTTCCAAATGGCATGGGGGTTAACATATCGTGAATTTTGTACGCCCTCATGGGGGTGGGGTCATACACAGGAGAAAAGAGTCGCTCGCCCGCCACTTCAATCACCGACATATTTTCCAGATGCAAGTCACCGTTGCCCGTTAAAAAGCTCAGTATTAAACGCCTGAAAACATACTCTTTGGCTTTTACCGGGTCGTGCACAAACGGCACCGTTATTTTATCTATCGCATCCGCAATACGATCATAAGAGGAGCTGTGATTATTGGTAATGGTTTTATCACCGCTGGCCATAACGGACAAAACCGTTTCCATAAACACCGGCTTATTAAATTCACTGCGATCAAAGCGCTCAATCGCAATCGCGTTAATGCCATTAATGCTGGTTTTCCAGTAGCGTGGCACATCAAAGCCGGCTTCTTTATGAATATCCAGCGTGAGCGCTTCAAGATCAATAATGCCCGGATACTGGTTGGTCTGTTCGAATTTTAAAATAACATCGGTTCGATCATGGGTTGATTTTTTAGTCGGCAAAGCAATGCGACAGTCCCATCCACTACTGGGAATCGACAATAATAATTTGGGCACTGCGCCCCCCACACTGGGAGTGGGGCCAATGGCATTAATAATCATATCTGCATCATTATCCATCCAGGTCAAAAACTCTTTCAGTGAAAAGCCAAATGACTCATCCATGGTGTATAACGGCGCAGGCTCACTATCGCCATACCATTTTCTGGCGGTTTCATCGTCTTTAAATACATCGTTATGACCAATGCCACCATGCCCGGCTACCATCAGTATTTCCCAGTCGGTTTCAAAACCAATCGCTGGAGACACATCAATTTTAGCCAGGTAAGCCAGTATTAATTTGCGCTGAAAGTTCTGTTCACTATCCGGTGGAATCAGGGATTTTAATTCGGGAAATACCGGGAAATATTCTGTGCGTTTCCATACCAGCGGATTTTTACCAATTAGCTTAGGGTTATGCAACACGCCCAGGCCCGGCAAACTGGTTTCAAGATAGGCCGGGTCATAATTAAAACGGCACTCTGTATCGGTGACATTTAAGCGGCCCATTTTCATCGGTGCATCACCAATGCTGGTCCAGATAACGGCTTCTCTATCCATCGCTAAAAGACCTCCCGGTTAGTAATTGAGTTAAGATTTTCATCTTCAGCTACAAAGGTTAATTTCAAACCAACCGCATGACCTAAACGGATCAATGTAGAAATACGCGGGTCGGCATCCATAATTCGTCCAAACTTATTATTTTGCATACCCGAACGCGTCGCAATTTCGCCCTTATTCATGCCCTGCTCTTTACCGAAGGCAACAATGGCTTCAATTAACGCATTAGTTTCATCACTCATACAGATAGACCGTTTTCGTTATATATTAAGGTAAATATAGCACAAAATACCTTAATAGGAATATATTAATATACCTTATACGGAATATAATACTAAAAACAATCCAATATATACCGAAAAAGGAATATATTTTCAATATAAATATGCGACTCACTTCATTAGCCGGAAAACAGGCAACAACAAGACAGCCAAAAAGGCTTACCGAAAAATCAGCGCGATAACTCAAAATATCAATGAATCATATGCAAAGTCCACGAGACCCTACCCATGAATCCCCTACATCTGTTACACTCTACTCTGGCTTAACCAGCTAATTTTAAGGGCGCGCCAGGATTATTCCTGGTTTACCTCTTTAAATATCTGTATATGTCCCAATATACAGAGACAGGATGACATTGATTCGACGTGGGCAAGCAGGGCTGGATCACTCCACTATGCAAGGCTCGAAAATCAATACACTAACTGACGGAACAGTTAAACAAGCAATACCATCTGATAACGATTTAACTTTCAGGTGTTTACCACACTGGGGACGACATTGGTTTCGACGTGGGTAACAAAACTTTATGGTGCATGCCGAGGATAGCACTTACCTCGTAAATACAGTTGCTAAATTATAGTTGCTAACGATAACAACTACGCGATCGCTGCTTAAACACCAGTAGACCGCCTTCCGGCCAGTGCTTGCTAGTAGGCGTTGGATTACGGGAGTCATCTTATACTAGATCGTGATCTGGTCGGCCTGAGGTCAGAACACTAAAACTTAAACAGACTCGTTGCTTAAAATCCTGATCTGCCGGAGCTTAAGCGATTAAATTAAAAGGCGAAACTAAGCATGTAGAGCCTAAAGCGGAGTACTTGCGGACGCGGGTTCGATCCCCGCCGTCTCCACCAACTCAGTAATTAAAGCTGCCCCAGGGCGGCTTTTTTTACGTCTAGAAATAATGGTTTAGCCTGAAAACGCAACCTACAGCAACTTACACCAACAGCCATCTTAACTATTAAGATTAATCCCTGTCTGGCATGGGTGTCGCGATACACTATCGTGCTTTAAACACCCCTTTAATGACTATCATGCCAAATACTCAATAATATCCATCTGTTGATGAGGTATGCCAATAATCTCAATTTGACCATTTTTTATAATATAGAAAACAAGGTGCAAGCCTTCGGGAAAACAAAAATAGCCTTCTTTAATATCATCCCGCTGCTTACCCAGTGTGGGATTATCAGCTAACCAATCAAAACGTTGAATTAAAGCACTCAGATAGGTATCAGCCTGAGCAACACTCCATTGCTCACAGGTATATAGCCAGTTTGATTCAAGGTCGGCTTGTGCTAGCGCCCTTATGCGATACTTTGTTGTCATTTTAGGTTGTTATGCCTAACTATTATTTAATGTGTTTTTTATGTAAGCCTTCAATAAAGGCTTCACCATCGAAGTTATCGACTAATGGGCTATCTTCACCCGCCTGAAGCTTATCTCTTAAAACTTGAAGCTTAATTTCATCTTCTTCTAGTTTACGCAACCCCGCACGCACAACCTCACTGACCGACTGAAAGCGCCCTGCATTGATTTTTTCAAGCACAAAGTTGTCAAAATGCTCGCCTAATGTTACCGATGTATTTCGTGCCATAGCTTAACCCTAACTGCAGCCTGTATTAAATATTAATATAGCATGAAGAGTGAGCAATTGAGAATACTATTAAGTAGAAAATGAGTGATTTATAGAGATGACTTTCTGTTTTAGTAGCACTGCAAGTAGCACCATGCCTTTATATATCATGTTGTTACATCAACAGTTATGTTCCCGTCGCCCCACCAAATAAAAAAAGCAATGGAAGCAAGGCTTTAGCCTTGCCTTGTCCTGGAAGCAAGGCTTTAACCTTGCCTTGTCCTGGAAGCAAGGCTTTAGCCTTGCCTTGTCCTGGAAGCAAGGCTTTAGCCTTGCCTTGGCAGCGGGGCTAAAGCCCCGGCTCCTTTTTTTCTTTTGAGGCTAATTCACTATTCGTAAACACCATAAAACCGAGGAACCGAGGCTTCAGCCTCGCCCAATACCAATGGATTATTTTTAATATAACGATACACCACAGAAAAATGTTTTTCGTCTCTAATTAATTTATCATAATAATCCGCAGCCCAAAATCGACCCGCTGTACCCAAACTTTCATTAATCAATTTCGCACTGCGACCTTTTAATTTATGAATGAGCTTATCTAACTCAATTAAAGGTTTTATCAACAAGTGCACATGATTTGGCATAATACAAAATGCAAACAACTCGTATAACACAGAATCATGGGATTTTATAAGCTCCGTCAATAACACTAAAGCAGCGTCATTAAGCACAGCGCCAGAAGTTGATTGATCGAGATATTCATCCATTAACTGCTGTTTTTGTCTATTAGGTAAAGCCTTCTGAGTGAGTTTTGTAAGATAAACATCAACGCTGTCATGCGTGCGAAAGGTAATAAACTGATAGTGATTTTTAATATCTAAATGGGGTAAATGTTTATGCTGCTTTTGTGCGGGACTAAAGTCCCTGTAATCCCTCTGGCTCCTGTCTTTATGCATCGTGAAACTCCTTTTCATTGAACTCAAATGGAAGCAAGGCTTTAGCCTTGCCTTACCTTGGAAGCGGGGGGCTTAAGCCCCGCCTGCTAAATATGGGTGCCTCGATAAACTCATCTTTCTTCAATTTAAATGTGTCAATATGATACTTGACCCCTTTCTCTATTGTCTATTAGGTAACGCCTTCTTAGTGAGTTTTCTAAGATAAGCATCAACACTGTCATACGTGCGAAAAGTAATAAACGGGTAGTGATTTTTAATATTTAAATGAGGTAATTGTTGATGTTTCTTTTGTGCAGGACTAAAGTCCCTGTAATCCCCCTGGCTCCTGCCTTTACGCATAATGAAACTCCTTTTCATTGAACTCATATGGCAACGGGACTAAAGTCCCGGCTCCTGTCTTTATGCATCGTGAAACTCCTTTTCATTGAACTCAAATGGAAGCGGGGCTTAAGCCCCGCCTCCTTAACACTCAATTAATTCAGTTAAGTTTTATATGAGCGAAACGTTATAACACACACTGCCAAACAACTAACGGGATCAAGTTTTTCTCGATAGGTATTAAAGCCCTCAAACACAGGTGCTCGCCGTTGGGCGACCTGTGCTTTGACTTGTTATTACAACTCAGTGACAACCTCACCGAAATACCATATTTTTCTAAACTGTCCTTTATTTTTCTCTGATATAGCCCTGATATTATCAATCAGCACATCATCAGAAAGAACAGTCCTTCCAATATTATATATAAGCAATTCAACTGGCTCTTTTACGGCATATCGTTTATTTATCTTCTTTTTATATGTTTCAGACGTATAGTCTTTAACTCGTGTATACGCCGGATCGTCGACATTACGGACATTTGCTATTGCCTTCGCAACATCTTCAGAACACGCCTCCGTTAACTCAAAAAATACTACCTCTCCATTGATTATACATTTCAAGTCTGGCTTGCCGTCCTCGGGCAATTGCTTTTCAACCGATTCACAGTTCAATTGCGCTGCTTGTGCAAAGCGTTTAAATATACTGATTTCGACCTTTCCTTTTTCTTCTTCTGAAGCCATATTTTTTAGCGGTTAACCTCTGTTAACGTGGGTTATTTCGAGTTATTGAAAATTAATAACGGCCTCATATAGCCGTTATTCCAAATAATACTCTTGTTACAAGGGAGTTTAGATAATAATAAAGACTATGCAGTCTATGTCACCTTTCAACGCTAAAATACACAAACTAGCGGAGTGATTTTTTCCTTTTAAGTTCATTAACTAACCCGCACGCAGGTCGATATCCTTTAATGGGAACTGACGAATGCGTTTACCCGTCGCCGCAAAAATTGCATTGAGTACCGCCGGTGCTGCGACAGCAATCGTCGGTTCACCAATGCCGCCCCAGAATCCTCCCGATGGCATAACAATAACGTCGACTCTGGGCATTTCTTCCATCAGCATCGACGGATAATTATGGAAATTCGATTGCTCAACCGCACCCTCTTTAATCGTGCATTCACCATAGAGTAATGCAGACAGGCCAAAGACAAAAGAGCCTTCCACCTGCGCTTCAATCTGTTGTGGGTTTACTGCATAACCGGGATCGGTTGCAGCAACGATACGGTGAATTTTGAGTTTACCCTTTGAATCCACCGACACTTCCGCACAGGCGGCGACATAACTGCCAAACGTATTGATCACCGACAGTCCACGATGAACCCCTTTTTTAGCGGCTTTGCCCCAATCGGCTTTGTCTGCCACCGCATTAAGTACAGCCAAGCTTTTCGGATGATTCCTCATCAATTGTCGGCGAAATTCTAATGGATCTTTAGCCGCTGCATACGCCAGCTCATCAATAAAGCATTCCATATAAATGGCATTCTGGTTGATGTTTACACCCCGCCAGAAGCCTGGTGGCACCGGCGGATTACGCATTGCATGATCCACCCGTAAATTCGGCACCGAGTAACTGATGGCATGATCACCCTCGGCATGAAAGCCCTGAAAAGTAAACATGTCAGCACCGTTCTTTGCCATCCATTGCGGGTTAACTGAAGCCAGAATAGATTGCCCGGAAATACGAACATGCAAGCCACTCAGGTTACCCTTGTCATCAAAGCCCCCCACCAGTTTACACTTGGTGATCGGGTGATAATGACCATGCGCCATATCCTCTTCACGAGACCAAAGCAGCTTAATGGGTGTGTCGGGTAATTGTTTCGCAATAGCGACAGCTTGCGTCACAAAGTCATGAAACGCGCCGCGTCGACCAAAGCCACCCCCCAGATGAATCTTATAAACATCACACTGCTTAACAGACAAACCGGCTGCCTCGGCGGTTGCCTTTAGTGCAGCTTCAGCATTTTGTGTCGGGCACCAGACTTCACATTTATCTTTTGTCCAACGCGCCGTGGCATTCATCGGCTCCATGGTGGCATGGTTCTGGTAAGGATACCGGTAAGTTGCTTCGAGCGTCTTCACCGCAGCCTTTAAGGCCTTGTTCACATCACCCTTCTGGTTACCCACAAATACATTATCACTGGATGTTAAACCCTCATCCAGCATCTGATCAATGGAGGCACTACTCATGCTGGCATTGGGCCCTTCATCCCAGGTAATGGGCAATGCGTCCAGTGCCGTCTTTGCCTGCCACCAGGTGTCAGCCACAACCGCAACCGCGTTATCTTCAACCGCCACCACCTTGCGCACCCCGGGCATCTTGCTGACTTTGACATCATCAAATGACTTGAGCTTGCCACCGAAAACCGGGCAGGCCTTAATTGCAGCATTGAGCATACCGGGCAACTGAAGATCTGCACCGAAAACCTGTTTACCATTGAGTTTATCGTCGGTATCCAGTCGTTTAACCGACTTGCCGATGAGCTTCCAGTCTTTCGGATTTTTCAGTTCAATATGTTCAGGGGGAAACATCTCGGCGGCTAATGCCGCAACCTGACCGTAGGTGGTTGTGCGTCCACCCGTTCGTCCACCTGGCAGATGCGTAATCACACTATTGGCAACCGAACATTCGGCCATCGGCACGCCCCATTTTTCTGCCGCCGCCTGCATCAACATATGCCGCGCAACTGCACCGCCCTTGCGCACATAATCATGACTACCGCGAATGCCCTGGCTACCGCCAGTAGAAAAGCTGCGCCAAACTTTATCGCGTGCAAGATTTTCACCGGGTGTGGGATACTCGGTCGTCACTTTAGACCAGTCGCACTCCAGTTCTTCTGCCACCAATTGTGCCAGCCCGGTCAGTGTGCCCTGCCCCATTTCGGAACGTGCGATACGAATAATCACGGTATCATCCGGCTCGATTACAACCCAGGCATTCACCTCAGGCGAAGTCGCATTGCTCTGGCCTGAAAAGTTCTGGGTCAGAAAGTTCTGGCCAGATAGCCGAGCAGAAGAACTGTTATCTGACGGCAAGCTACACCCGGTGAGCGGCAGGTAAAGCCCAAGAGAGAAACCCGTGCCCAATGTGCCCGCGGTGATGAGAAACTCACGTCTTGAAACCTTTATGTTATCCCGTTTCATTGTGACTTCCCTCGCTTGTTAATCCCCTGTTTATTAATATCAGCCGCCAGATGGATACCGCGCCGAACACGATTAAACGTGCCACAACGACAGATATTAGTAACATTGGCATCAATATCGGCATCACTGGGATTAGGGTTGTTTTTAAGCAAGGCCGCCGCCGACATAATCATGCCCGGCTGGCAGTAGCCGCATTGCGGCACGTCGAGTTGTTTCCAGGCCCGCTGTAAAGGGTGATTATTATTAGCAGACAAGCCCTCAATGGTAACGATATCCTGGGAGGCGCTGAGTGAAGACACCGGCACGGTACAAGAGCGCACGGCTTCACCATTAATATGCACCGTACAGCTACCGCACACACCAATACCGCAACTGTACTTAGTGCCAGTAAGGCCCAGTTGTTCGCGCAACACCCAAAGCAAGGGCGTTGAATGTTCAACATCAATGTCGATCAGTTTTCCGTTGATTTTTAGTTTTGTCATTTACATGACTCCAGGTAAATGTCTCCGGGGTGAATGTCCCAGGTTGAATGTCTCCGGATAAATGTCTCCGGGTGAATACATGATACGGAACGCACTTAATTAAATAATCACTAAAAGTCTACGCCTATAGGCAAACTTACACAACGAACGGTTAGATGTTGAAAATTTTCCTTAAAAAGTCGATTTTTAAAATGGTTATTTAAACAAGCAAATTATAAAAACCTCCACTCTATATTTGCCAGAAGCCACTCCTTATTATCATTGCATATCACGTTGCGCACGCAGCGCCTTACTCAGCCCCCTTTCTCTGAAATTTTATCGCGTTTAAATACAGAAGGAAAAATTAATGAAACTCCTTTTTATTAAACTCAAATGGAAGCAAGGCTTTAGCCTTGTCTTGCTTTGTCATGGAACCGGGGCTTAAGCCCCGGCTCCTTAATATGCGTGTCTAAACAAACTCTTCTTTCGTCCATTTAAATATGTCAATATAATACTTGTCCTCTTTCTTTTTCACTTGTTTGGCGCCTCACATTCCAGCGTTAAAAGTAAATCCGGATGCACCCGATACACGCCTTTGCGTATGCGAAATAAAAATTTGGTATTGGTCATTTCTATTCGGCCCGATTCTATGGTGGATGCGGGTAAAAAAGAGTTAACGTAATC
>Ga0316206_1000735_pt1 | contig 37769 bp, 34 predicted proteins | sample 6monthpyrite_MG_FD_204942 | JGI IMG/M metagenome (GOLD analysis project Ga0316206, IMG submission 204942) | Microbial mat bacterial communities from mineral coupon in-situ incubated in ocean water Damariscotta River, Maine, United States -... | ecosystem: Environmental > Aquatic > Marine >...
AACAGGCCATCGAGAGCGCAGCGATCTGCTCTATTAGCCATCAAGGCTTTGATTTATCCGATTGGATGCAAAGGCCTTTTCGCGCACCTCACCATACCGCATCAGGTGTTGCATTAGTCGGTGGCGGTGTTAACACTTAAATTATTTGCGACTAACACATACATATTGCGACTGAGTCAAAATATTTGCGACTACGCCTATTAAAAATAAGCACGCATTATTTACCATGTTGAAATTATGGTAATCGCCCCAATATCACATAAAGCGCCTGCTTTCGTTCTCTCACGTTATCACTTGCACTTGAACCTGATAAAGGGCGGGTAATAGTGCCCAAGTGCCGATTGGCAGAATCCAATCAAATAACGTTGTGAGGTAAGGCAAATGGCTTGTAAAAAAGTGACTCGTCGAGTGCGCACGGGCAAAAAGCCAGGGCCAAAGACCGTTGAAGTTAAGAAGCATAAACGGTCAAAGCCCAAAGACAAGTGCTAATTTCTATTAGTACGTAAGCATACGTTAGCAGGCGCTACTCTAACACATTGATGATATTTACTCATATATCCCTTCAGTCTGGATTTGTTATACTCACATGATGGCACTTAAATCATATCCTTTGTAAGCAGCAGGCATGGCAAGTCAGAACCTCTATAAAGACCTTGCAGTTCAATTTGGTCATATCTCTAAAGATGACCCAAATGCCGTGTCTCGCTTTTTTGATAGCGATATATACACATTACCAACCGAAACACGCCACCAAATCCTCTCAATCTTACTTTCCAATATTAGTGATCTTAGTGATCCTAAGACCTTTCCAGAGCTTCCAGAAGATGACTATGTTCCTCTTCCTAAGCCTGAAAACTACGTCCGCGCAGATGAGAAATATAAATCTCGCAGAAGAACTAAAATCGCTACCCTTGATGACTCGACAAAAGTGCCACTATCTGCTCCTGCTGTCCATAATGCTATATGCAGAACTCACTTCATGTCTCATGCATTCTATCGACTCGCAAACCTAATATATCGTATTGAGAGAAGACTCTTTTGCTCAAAGAGAAACAATTAAATTTAAATAAGTATCTCTAAATAGAGCAATATATGCGGCTAATGCAGTCACATTATATGAATGTGCACGAAACCATAAATTGGCCAGATTTTGAAATTATAAACTGACCGTTTAGTCTCAGAAGCGGACAGTCAGACCTTGGGGTTTCGAATGAAAAGCAGTCATTCAAACACCGCGATTCACCGGCGTAAAAAAGCAAAGCGAAGCGGCGATTTTTGGCGTCCGAGTGAATTTTCCTTGTTATGTTATTATCTCTCATAAACACCAAATGCCCAATGACATGCCCCCGGATTCTTTGCACCTAACCAACCATGCCGCCTTAATTCGTTTGACAGAATTCTGTTATATCCTATTTAGATACCGACATAGAGCGACGAAACAACATCAAACTCCCCATAAAGAACACAAGACCCAGAATTGACATCGCCAGAACATCTGGCCATACAATATCCAAACCTGCGCCTCGATAAGCTACAGCCTGTGAAAAACTCATGAAATGTCGTGAGGGTAAAAACCAGGTGATCATTTGCAACCAGTCAGGCTGACTTTCAATAGGGGAATTACCGCCCGAAAGCATCTGCATGGGAGAGATCGTGAGCATGATGAGCAAGGCAAATTGCGCCATGGTACGAGCGAAAATGCCGAGAAAAATACCAATCGCTGCTGCCGAGAACAGGTAAATCACCATGCCGCTGATTAATAGCAAGCGCGATCCTGCGATCGGTACTTCTAGTAATCCCTCTACAACAAAGTGCATGGAAAGAGTCGCTGCAATGAGAACAACAAGTCCATTCGCCCAGACTTTACCGACAGCAATTTCAAATGCTGACAATGGCATAACCATTAAATGTTCAATCGTACCATGCTCACGCTCACGAATAAGCGCAGCACCAGTGAGTATAATGGTAATCATCGTAAGCTGATCCAACAGGCCGGCTAGCGCACGAAACCATTTTGAGTCGCCATTCGGATTAAATGCACGTCGCACAATTAGCGTAAAGCCTTTTGATGGTTGTGCATCACTGCCACTGATGTAACGTGCCACTTCTGTGCTGATGATATTTTGAATATAGGCACTGCCAATACTTCCTTGCATGGATGCTGTTGCATCGATATTTAGCTGTATTTCGGGTGAGCGCCCTTTACGCACATCCGCTGCGAAATTAGGCGGAATAACGACGACGAACATATAATGCCCCTCATCCATCGCACGATCGATCTCACTTGCTGTAATTTCATCCGGTGCTTGGAAATAAGGCGTGTAAAATGCGCTCTGCAGGCTGGAAGACAACCCTGAACGATCCTCGTCTACAAATGCAATCGATGCATTGTTTACCAGATCTGTTGCGCCGTTGGATTGAGAATATATCGATAAGGTAAAACTAAATACAACCAATGCCAGCATAATACTGTCACGATACAGGCTATTGAGCTCCTTAGTGCCAAGCCAGAATATATTGGAGAGACGATACAGCATCATTTTTCCTGCTTGCGCAATAGCATGGCAGACACGCCGATGAGCACAGGAAGAAACATAAGCAGACGCCAAAGATCAGCCGTAAGATCAGAGATGCCGAGCCCTTTAGTATAACTACCTACACTCAGGTGCATGAAATAGGTGGTCGGCCAGAAAGAGCCTATCAGGCGACCTGCATCATCCAGTGTTGAAACAGGTTGTAATAGCCCTGAAAACTGCATTGTGGGCATCATGGTTAACACAGCAGTAACAAAAACAGCCGCTACCTGGCTTTTAACTAACGATGAAAACAGTAAGCCCAATGCCGTCGTTACACTGACATAGAGTAATCCACCCAAAATTAGCGCGGCGATACTTCCCTTAATTGGTACGCCCATGACAAACACAACAAACAGCGTCAGCACAGAAAAGTTCACGATACCCACACCAATATATGGCAATTGTTTACCTAGTACAAACTCGAATCGGGTTGTGGGTGTGACATAAAAATTCGTCATGGTTCCAATTTCTTTTTCTCTGGCCACGCTCACCGCCATCAGAATAGAGGGAAACAAAATTAATAACATGGCTGGCATGGCGGGTGCCATTGCATAAATGTTTTCCATGGTCGGGTTATACTTAAAGCGTGGCTCAAACTGCATAAGGGTCACAGTGCCGCGTGGCGCGACACGCGCAAGGTAATCGGCATGGGCACCACTCACATAACCTTCCACCGTTCCAGCACGAAAAGTATTAGCGCCATCGATCCAGGCGGAAATGTTTGTTTGTTCGCCACGCTTCAGGTCACGACCGAAGTTAGGCGGAATCTCAATGGCCACTTCGATGTCTCGTGCAACGAGGCGAGTTTCAAGATCTTGCGTACTGTTAAGCGGCACCTGTTCACTGAAATAAGGCGAACCCTCAAAGCTTTTCAGGTAGGCACGACTGGCTGGTGTCTGATCCTGATCAAATACAGCAAATTTAATATTATCCACATCGGTACTGATACCGTAGGTAAAAATCAGTAACAACAAAAGACTACCAAGAAATGCAAAGGCCAGTCGAACTGGGTCACGAAGCACCTCCAGAGTTTCACGAATACTGTAGGCGCGTAATCTGCGAAGACTAAATGCAGGATGATGTATTTTTGTCAAATCGTTGTGCTGTGTTTCACCACGCATAATGCTAGATTGTTGCTGAACCTCATCAGTTTCATCCGTAGCATCCTTCATGTAGTCAATAAACGCCTCTTCCAGACTTTCTCTTCTCTTGGCGGCCATCAGTGCGGTCGGGGTATCTTGCGCCAGCACCTTGCCAGCATGCATCAGTGAAATTCGATCGCAGCGTAACGCTTCATTCATAAAATGGGTCGAGATAAAAATAGTCACCTTGTCTATTCTGGATAGCTCGATCAGCAATCGCCAGAACTCATCTCTTGCAACAGGGTCTACACCGGACGTTGGCTCATCAAGAATCAGAATTTCAGGTTCATGAATCAGGGCAACGGCCAATGACAGACGCTGGCGGAGCCCCAGGGGTAATTGACCGGCTAGTTGATTCAGATGGTTGGTCAGGTTAAAACGATCAACCAGTGAATCGATACGAGCCGTCATGCGCTCAGGTGAGAGATGAAATAAACGTGCATGTAAACGCAAATTCTGTAGAACGCTCATCTCACTATACAGCGAGAAGGCCTGTGACATAAAACCTATACGTCGACGCGTATCCAGGTTGCGGGCATCGACTAACTGACCCCATAAACGAACTTCACCTTCCGAGGGTGTCAAAAGCCCGGTCAGCATCTTCATGGTGGTCGTCTTGCCACAACCATTCGATCCAAGAAAGCCAAATATTTCACCCGCTTCAATATCAAAATCCACATGGTCAACCGCTGTAAATTGATCGAAGCGGCGAGTCAGTTTTTTTGCACTGATCGCAGATACGCCATCCGTATAATCTCGTGGCGGCACGGTCAATTCACCCCAGTTGCGGCGAGCGTGTTCTGGTAACAAGGAGATAAAGGATTTTTCCAGATCAATGGCGCCCGCCTGGTTTTTAATCTCGTCAGGTGTACCACTTGCCAGAATTTTGCCTGCATTCATGGCCACTAACCAGTCGAATTGTTCAGCTTCATCCATGTAAGCGGTGGATACTAGCACGCTCATACCGGGGCGTTGTTGTCGAATCGTCCCAATCAAAGACCAGAACTGACGCCGTGACAGTGGATCCACACCCGTTGTTGGCTCATCTAGAATCAACAAATCCGGATCATGGATCAACGCACAACAGAGTCCGAGTTTCTGCTTCATGCCGCCAGAAAGCTGACCGGCTGGTCGATCCATAAATTCGTATAAGCCAGTGGCTTGCGTCAGGCCGGTACGACGCAATGCGCGCTCATCCGCATTCTGGCCAAACAAACGGCCAAAAAAATCTAGATTTTCAGCAACACTTAATTCGGAATAGAGGTTTTTCCCCAGACCCTGCGGCATATAGGCGATGCGTGGACCGATCTGTTTACGGTGGTGGCTATTTCGCACATCACCACCTAGAACCATGACCTTTCCCGCTCGAATTTTGCGAACACCGGCGACCAGGCCCATCAACGTAGATTTACCGACACCATCGGGTCCAATCAAACCGACTATGCACCCCGCTGGGAGATCAACGCTGATGTCATCGAGCGCATGCGTTTCACCATACCGGTGTGTTACACCGCTAATGCTGGCAACAGTTTCAACGGAGTGATCACGGGTCGCCGTCATTGATTTTCGCCGAGAACACGTTGGCTGAGAAAGGCAGGCCACGGAATGTTCTCATCGGCGCGTACATAACCTACACCGCGCAATCCTGTTTTAACGCGTTCAATATTTTCAAGCACCAGCTCCGTTGGTATTCTCAGTTTAACCCTAAACATCAGCTTGTCCCTTTCACTACGTGTTTCAATTTGCTTAGGAGTAAACTGTGCTTGTGGTGATACAAATGTGACACGCGCAGGGATTGTTAAATCGGGCACAACATCAAGGACAATGCGTGCCTCCGAACCAATCTGTAATCGTCCTGCATCTGCTGCAGGCAAAAAGATTTCCATGTAGATATTTGACAGATCCAGTATCGTCATGGCTTTACCGCCGGCACCCAGTACCTCACCCTTTTGTGCCAGACGATATAACACTCTGCCTTGAACAGGCGCACTCAATGTCGCTTCTAAGATTTCCGTTTCGATCTGACGCTTAGATGCGCGATAGGCATCAATGCCTTTTCTTAAAGTATTCAGATGTGCATTCGCAGCTTTGACCGCAGTCTGAGCTGCTTCCAATGCATTGCGTCGCTCATCGTGCGCACTTTGTGACGTTAACCCTTGCTTGTTTAACATGTCAGAACGATCATACTGCTGCTGAGCATATGAAAGATCATTGTTTGCCCGAGTGAGCTGCACCTCCGCTTCCTTAACAGCCTCTAGACCCTGTGCCAAATCGGCACTGGCCCGATCGAGACGCGCTTGTTGCTCCAGCGTATCGATAATAAGAAGGGGCTGCCCTGAGGTAACCATGTCACCCTCATCAACAAGAATATCGAGTACGCGACCTGGGTATTTCGCAGACACATCAATTTCATTGGCTTCAATACGGCCATTACCTGTAGCGATGCCCTCAGGTAGTGCAGATTGCTGACTCTGCCACCACTGCCATCCAAAGCCGATGACTCCAGCAGTCACAACCACTGAAGTGAATGTCCATTTAATGGCTTTATTCATAATCAATCTCACAGTTCTTCATTTAAGATATTACTCAGGCCCCAATCATTCAAACTTCTTAATATGGTTTATCAAAAAGACAATAACGGGAGACTGGTCATTATTGTAGCCCGTGATCTTTAACCGCTTCTGCAATACGTTGTCCAAATAGTTTTGCCGTCTTTATATCTCCTTCAGGAGGCGATTCTTCAACGCTGGCATCAGAGGGTGATGTTGTCATCAGTCCACTGTAAGACCCCATATAATTAATGTCCTCTCGGGTAGCCGCCTTATCATTCGAAGGCATCTGTCCTAAACCAACCCAGATCATCGCATGCTGCATGGCTAACGTAATGAAATAATGCAATGTTGAGTGCTTGTCGCCGTTCAAACTAGCGGAATTGGTAAATCCTGCTGCCATTTTGTTCTTCCATCCCTGATTAAACCAGCGCTGACTTGATGCATCTGCAAATTTTTTAAATTGCCAGCTTGCCATTCCCATATAGGTGGGTGAGCCAAACACGATGGCATCCGCATCATCGAGTATCGCCCATTGTGCATCGCTGATCTCGCCATTTTCATCGATGGGCAATAACATCGTCGAGGTCTCTGATACCGCATTCGCACCATCGACGATCGCATTGGCCACTTTAGCGGTGTGGCCATAGCCGCTATGAAATACTATTACAATTTTTTTCATGATAATTTCCTGTTATTAATGTCACACCTAAACACAAACAAATAACCTCTAGAGGTCACAACAACACAACTAAGCCAATCGTTATTACACTCTCAGCTGATATCAACCAAGGACTAGTATTAACCGCTCCTATTTTCATTCATGACAACATTTATAGATGACTGAATCACATCTAAATCATGTACACTATCAGATAGCCAGATCAAAGCTTCATGACGCTGTTTAAATATCCGTATCTCTTTTCGATTGTCCTCAGCCAGCATCTGATATGCTCTGGACAAACCATAAACAACCAATGATTCCGATACCAGAATGGCCAGCTTGCTCTCAGGTCTCTTTTCTTCAACAGCTGTACAATGCTGAATACAATGTGTGCTTAGGTGACTCACATCATTGACAGCAGTGCAATCCGAAAACTGACGTAAGTCAGTTATGCCATGAGCTTCATGATTGACAGATTGCACAAATTGGTGCAAATCCCTACCACTCACACGTGGTGGAAAACGGTTAAATAAAAATCGATTCTCACTAAAATAATAGAATGGAATATTCATTATCTTGATCGCCTTATAAGAATCTTTTTACATCATTAAAAAGCGTGTCAGCGCATCAAGTAAGACACCCGGGGCTTCTTCAGCAGGAAAATGCCCACAGTCCGGTATAATGATTGACGTAACGTTCGATGCTAAAAATTGCCATTCCATTTCCACCATGGGGCCACAGGCCAAGGCGCCAGAAAACGCAAAGACGGGCACCGATATTTTGCTATCAAGATATGTTCGTACCTGTGGAATTGTGTCATCAACGGCTCGGTAATAATTGAAACTTGACTTTAATGTGCCAGGAACACGCCTTAGTAACTCGATATAAAAATCACGTGCATATTTGGGCACAGCATCTGGGGATCCTGATTTGGTTTCAAATTGATAACCAAAATAGATATCCTCGCGCCCCTCTACTAACCGTTCGTTCACCTCCATGGCTCGATTAAACGCAAAATGCCATAGAAAGTCGCTGAGTCGCCTATCATCAGGTACCATTTCTGGTGAAGGCGAGGCACCGGGAATAGTACCTTCACCGATGGCCAGGCGTGTAAGACGTTCGGGCTGACGCGAAGCCATGGCATAACCAACCATCACGCCAATATCATGACCGACCATTGAAAACCCATCATAGCCAAGTGCATCCATCAGATGAAACATATCATCCGCTAACGTATTCACATCAAAACCCTTTGCAGGTTTATCCGACATACCCAGGCCTCTTGGATCTACTGCAATAACGGTATAGCGCTTACTCAGTGGAAGCATTAATTCACGCCATGCATACCAGTTCTGCGGCCAGCCACAATGTAACAGTAATGGCTCACCCGTACCGCCAATCACGGCGTGCAACCGAATGTCACCTGTATCCACCTGATAACTGTGAAACACATCCGTAAAACCTTCTGGTAAAAGAGGAACATCAAACACCGATCCAAAACCAGTGACAGGTTTAACCTGTTCAGAAATGATTGACTCATTAAGCATAATTATTCTCCTTTACTGATTCATTAAGATGGTTACATCTTTTGAAATAGTGTCCTGCTTGTCAGATCTATCCTTCGATACTTCATCCGTGCGATTTAGATAGGCACCTCCGCCAAGTACCTTATACAGATTGACAAGGTTTGAAACGCGTTGACGTTCTATCTGAATCTCCTGCTGTTGATAGGTATATAGCTCTCGTTGTGCGTCCAGCACACTCAAGAAACTGTCGATACCTGAGGTATAACGCGCATTGGATATGTCATATACCGTTTGAGCAGCATCAACGAGTTTTCGTTGCGATTTTAATTGCTGTTCAAGTGTTTCACGTGCAGCAAGCTCATCTGACACTTCTTTAAATGCAACCTGTATGGTTCGTTCATAGTTAATCACTGCTTTTTCCTTGCGTATTTTCGCAAGCTCAAGATTGGCTTCATTTCGGCCACCTTGAAATATCGGAATATTGATTTGTGGCAGAAAGCTCCAGGCACCACTCGCATTACTGGAAAAAAGTTCTCCCATATCCTGGCTGGCAAAACCGTAAGTTCCAGTCAGTGTGATGCTTGGAAAGAATGCCGCTCTGGCCGCACCGATATTGGCATTTCGAGCAATTAACTCATATTCAGCCTGCCGAATATCGGGTCTGAATAAAAGCACTTCGGATGGAATACCTGGATCCAGATTTTCCTTGATAACCACATCATCTAGAGTGGTTTTAGGCAGTACTGTATCGTCCTGTGCAATACCCATTAACAGGAATAGCGCATGTTTATCCTGTGCCACCAGTCGGCTGTATTGATGCAGATTCACCCGTGCAGTCTCTACAGCTGTGGCAGCCCGTGCGACGTCCTGTACTGTTGAAAAACCTTTATCGAGACTTTGAGATAGAATGTTGTATGCACTCTGTTGCGCATCCAGCGTTTTTTGAGTCAGTTGTAAAAGTTTCTGATCAGCTAGAAGCTGGAAGTAGGCATTGGCTGTTTCAGCAATAAGCGCTGTACGAACCACAGCATGCGCTTCTTCTGTTGCCAGATAGGCATTGATAGCGACTTCATTCTCACTTCGGATCCGTCCAAACAGATCTATCTCGTACGCAGCAATTCCAATATTCGCTTCATAGAGCTTTGATTTGGCGCCTTGACCCGTCACACTGCTTTCATCAGAGCTTTTCACTATCGTGCCGTCACCGTTAAAATTAACGTTAGGGAATATATCGGATCGCTCTATACGATAGAGTGCTCTTGCTTCATCAATATTTAAAGCAGATGTTTTCAGGTCTCTATTATTCTTGAGGGCAGCCGCAATCACCATCTGGAACTCAGGTGAACTATAAAAACTCGTCCAGTCCATTTGAGTTGCCAGTGCACGCCCAGACACTTGTTCATATCCGGGCACTTGCTGCCAGTTTTGGGCCGCAGAATAATCAGGGCGTGAATATTCAGGAATCATTGTGCAGCCGGATAACAGCGAACCGACAAGCAGACTAGAGAGAAGTTTATGTTTCATGTCGTTCTATTCCTTTGTTATCCACCGCATTGGAAGTTTTAGAGTGAAAGATATTTTCAACGGCTACGTAAAACATCGGCACAAAGAATATGGCAAGGAAAGTAGCACCGGCCATACCTCCCATCACCGCAATACCAATCGCATTCTGACTGGCCGCACCTGCACCGCTAGACAATGCCAGAGGTGTCACACCTAACATAAAGGCCATCGAGGTCATGATGATGGGACGAAAACGCTGTCGAGCAGCAATCGCTACAGCTTCCATCAGGCTTTGGCCTTCTTCTTTTAAATCTTTGGCAAACTCAACTATAAGAATGGCATTTTTCGATGCCAGCCCCACTGTCGTTAGCAGTGCGACCTGTAAATAAACATCATTTGCCAGGCCAAAGGCGAAAGCAGCTAATGCGGCACCTAAAACACCGAGTGGTACTACCAGCATGACGGCCAGAGGTACGGCCCAGCTTTCATAGAGTGCGGCCAGACATAAGAAAACGATCAGCACCGATAGTGCATAGAGTGCAGGTGCTTGTGAACCGGTCTGGCGTTCTTCATAAGACAGGCCATACCATTCCAGCCCAATACCTTCAGGCAGCGCATCAACCATTTTCTGAATTTCTTCCATGGCCGTCCCTGTACTCACACCCGGTGCTGGTGCACCCTGTATATTGACAGATGAACTGCCGTTAAAGCGCTCCAGTTTTGGAGAACCATAGGTCCAATGCGCCGTTGAGAAACTATTAAATGGCACCATGTCACCCTGATTATTTCGTACATACCATTTATCAAGATCTTCGGGCATCATACGGTGAGGTGCCTCTGCCTGCAGATAAACACGTTTAATCCGGCCTTTATCCACAAAATCATTGACGTAACTTGAGCCCCAGGCAATTTGCAGTGTGCGATTAATTTCGTCTAATGACAAACCCTGCGCCGATGCTTTTTCACTATCAATGTCGATCTTGAATTGTGGAACATCATTTAAGCCGTTAGGACGCACCTGCATCAGTTTAGGATTTTGACTGGCTGCACCTAGAAGCTGGTTACGTGCATTCATTAAGGCTTCATGTCCCTGACCACCTCGATCAACCAGCTGGAAATCAAAACCAGAGGAGTTACCCAGTTCGCGAATAGGGGGTGGGAAAAATGCAAATGCCATCGCATCTTTTATTTGGTACAGCGCACCACCGGCCTGTTGAGCCAGCGCAAAGACACTCTGATGCTCCTCAGTTCTTTCTTCCCAGTCTTTTAAACTGATGAATCCGAACGCGGCGTTCTGTGCAGAACCTGCGAAACTGAAGCCAACGACAGTAAACAGATGATTGACGGTGTCCTGTTGATTTTCTAAAAAGTAATCCTCTACTTGTTCAACCGCTTCCAGTGTGCGCTCAGCGGTTGATCCTGGCGGTGTATTGACCATCAGAAACATATTCCCCTGATCTTCGTTGGGCAGGAATGAGCCCGGAAGCTGCATAAATATGACAACCAATCCGCCGACCAGCACGATATACACCATAAAGAAACGCTTGGCACGTGATGCCATACCAGTAGCGACTTTCTGATACCCATCTCGGCTCTTGTTAAAATACTTATTGAACCAGCCAAAAAATCCTGTGTCGCCGTGATGTTTGCCATCTTCTTTCTTCAGAATGGTGGCACACAATGATGGCGAAAGAATAAGTGCGACTACAACCGATAATGCCATTGCCGAGACAATCGTAATGGAGAATTGACGATAAATCGCACCCGCAGAGCCACTGAAAAATGCCATTGGAATAAACACAGTCGAGAGCACAAGGGCAATGCCAACTAATGCGCCGGTGATTTGATCCATCGATTTACGCGTTGCCTCTATCGGTGACAAGCCTTCCTCAGTCATAATCCGCTCAACATTTTCCACGACAACGATGGCATCATCAACCAACAGGCCAATCGCGAGTACCATCGCAAACATGGTTAAAACATTGATAGAGAAACCTGCTGATAACAGTACCGCAAATGTTCCCAGCAATACTACTGGAACAGCAATGGTCGGTATCAATGTCGCACGCAAATTCTGCAAGAAGATCAGCATGACAAAAAACACCAGAACCACCGCCTCGATTAACGTGTAAACGACTGACTCAATGGATAATTCAATAAAGGGAGTTGCGTCATAGGGATAGTTAATTTTGACATCTTCAGGTAGATATTTTTTAAGCTCAGATACTTTCTCTTTTACGAGATCAGCTGTCTCTAACGCATTTGCACCTGTGGCAAGTGTCACGGCGATACCGGCAGCAGGTTTTCTCTTATACCGAACGATTCGCTCATAACTTTCAGAACCAATTTCAATTTTAGCCACATCTTTTAAACGTACCTGTGAACCATCCGCGTTCACGCGTAACACTATTCGCTCAAAGTCATCCGCAGTACTCAGGCGAGACTGCGCTTTTATGGTGGCATTGATTTGCTGACCAGGGGCCGCTGGCATTCCACCCAGTTGTCCCGCAGAAATATCCGTATTTTGTACTTTAATGGCCTGTTGCACATCCAGAGGAGTCAGGTTATGGCTGTATAATTTGTCAGGATCTAACCAGATGCGCATCGCATGCTGTTCACCGAATACACGAACACTACCGACACCATTAATCCGTGATATGGGTTCACGGAATGTACTGACCAGCATATCGCTCAGTTCACCTTGCGACATACTGCCATCTTCCGAATACACTCCAACCACTAAAAGAAAACTGTCGTTTGATTTTGTTACGGTCACACCAAGCGCCTGCACCTCCTGTGGCAGTTGCGTCACGGCACCTTGAACTTTATTTTGCGTCTGAACCTGAGCAATATCCGGGTCGGCTTCGGGTTCAAAGGTTAATGTAATGGTCATTGTTCCATCAGCGCTGTTCGACGTGAAGTAGCGCAAGTGATCGATACCGGTTAACCGCTGTTCAATGACCTGGGTTACCGCATTCTCAACGGTATCAGCGGATGCACCAGGATAGCTTGCATTAATGGCCACGGTTGGCGGAGCCACTTTAGGGTATTGCTCAACCGGTAAAGAACGAATGGATAAAACACCAGCCAGCATGATGACGATGGCAATAACCCATGCAAAAACTGGACGATCAATAAAGAAACGAGCCATGGTCTACTCCTTATTATTCTGGTGTTTCATAGACTGAGTATTATCGACTCCTTCCTGTATCCAGGGAGAAGTTACAACAGAGGCACCGGGTCGTACTTTGAGGTAACCCTCGACAATGACTATGTCACCTGGCTGTAAACCATCACTGACGATCCAGCGATCTTTATAGGCCCGTTTAGTCTTGATGGGACGGATCTGCGCCTGGTTATTCTCATTAACAACCCAGACAATCAACGAACCGTCAGCTCTTCGTGTTGTGGCACGCTGTGGCACAAGCAGAACCTCACTCTGTCCCAAATTGAGGGTCGCCTTTACAAATTGACCTGGAAGTAATAGTCCCTCTGGATTTGGCACCAGAGCACGAAGAGCAACTGAACCTGTCAATTCATCAACGACCACTTCAGAAAACTTTAACGTCCCCTTATGATGCGAATCATTGTCGGTCTTATCATTAACAGTTATATCAACCGATATTGCATTCTCGCTCCTCAAGCGTGAACGTAGGTATGTGGCATCTGAACTAGACTGCTGTAAATCCACATACATCGGATCCAATTGCGTTATTGTCGCCAGTGACTGCGCCTGGTTCGTTGTAACCAGTGCACCTTCTGTTACAAATGACCGACTAATCCGTCCCGTAATTGGCGCATAGACTTTTGTGTAATCGAGATTGACCTGTGCCAGCTCAACGGCTGCTTGTGCGACAGCAACAGCAGCATTCGCCTGATGAAGCTGTGAATTCGTGTCATCCAACTCCTGCTGACTAATGGCTTTAATTTTGACCAGTTCTTTGTATCGAGATGCTCGGGCCTTCACTGTCTTAACATTTGCTGACGCACTTGCCAGATCAGCCTTAGCGCTATTAAGCAGGGCCTTATAGCGAGCATCATCAATCTGATATAACTGCTGCCCCTTTTCAACATCCGTACCTTCTTCAAACATGCGATCGGTAATAATGCCATCGACCTGTGGTCTGATTTGGGATTGACGATAGGCTGCAGCACGCCCCGGAAGCTCATAGCTGATTGCCGCCGTTTCAGGTTCTATCTTTAGTACTTCAACAGGCTGAGGTGGCATCGCCATTCCTGGTCCACCCCCAGTCTCCTGTGCGCTTTGGAGCACAGATGACCATAAATACCAGCCGCCAGAAGCCATTATGGCTATTATTATCAGTAGGTTACGTGAGTTTTTCATGATCCTAAGTACCTTATTTACTCAGATTTGCCTTTATGGACAAATGGCCGTTAAAGTTATATTTTGATATCTACAGTTGTTAACATACATGCATGTATGTATACTGTCAACATAGATTTAGACATTTAATAGTGAATGAGTATGAGAAAGACGAAAGAAGAAGCTGAAAATACCCGGGAAGACCTATTGAAGGCAGCTGCCTTGGTGTTCTCAGATAAGGGTGTAGCGCGCTCTACATTGGCAGAAATTGCAAAAGCGGCTGGAGTGACACGTGGTGCTATCTATTGGCATTTCGAAAATAAGGCCGAAATTTTTGATGCACTGCATGATCGTATGCATCAGCCTTTTATGGACACACTCATTGAGGCGCTCAAAGACCGCGATACAGACCCTTTAAATCAACTTTGTGATTTGTGGATAAAAATCTTTTGTGAATTAGGGGAAGATGAGCATCGCAAACAAGGTCTAATCCTCTTTATGGGAAAGACTGATTACTCTGGTGAGCTTGAAGCTTATAAAGACAAACATTTAAAAAAATTCGAAGAAAGCATGCAGCTTTTTCGAGACTATTTCAAGGCAATGAAAGAGATGGGAAAACTCCCCAATGCTCTTGATCACGAACTCATCATTGAGGGTATGTTCTGCTATATGAAAGGTATTCTTTTGGAGTTTCTAGATAATCCTGAAAAATTTGATCTTCAAAACAAGATACCGACGTTGATCCAATGGTTTTTCAAATCTATTGAGATGATTGCAAACGAGATGAAATAGATAGAGTATCTTATAGATAATAGTTCAATCACATTCGCCATAAAAATGTGATTGAGCCATATTCTCTTATGTCTGCGTAACCGTCATCTTGATGTACCCAATTCAGATTATTCCTGACCACGGCTATTGAGAAGTTTTTCCAGGCATAGGCTAAACCAACATGAAGGTCCGCTTGCAGTGGATCATAATCGACAGAAGGACTGTCTTTGAAGGTATTACCATCTAGGTAAATAATATTTGCAATATAAGCGGCACTTATACTGGCATACACATACCATCCACTATCAATATTAATTGGATTTGAGGATCTGTCATTACTTAACATCGCGGTACTGTATGTTTTTTCGATATTTATGCCATACCGAATCATCATGCCCGCAGTCAAAGATGATTCTAATGTTCCGAGTTTTGCATCAGCACCAAATAAGATATCTGTATTATTGTCGGATGAATACCATCCTCGCCAGACACGACCTCTGGATACCTGAAATACTAGCTCATCCTTAAGTTGATAGTCCCAGCCCTGAGGGATGTCTGAATCAATCAGTTCGTGAACAATTTTCTGTGACTGCTCAGCCTTAGAGTAAGGCCCAAGCACCCCTATAAGAGCGCTGACCTTATCAGAATAATCACTAAACACCTTAATATTGGACTGTTGAATAAATAGCAATCCTGAATATGGGACATCATCATTTTGTGGTATTTCAATGGTGATGTCACTAGGTGTAACCATTACTTGTCCGAAGGTGGTGACATTGTAATGATATATAAGCGAGTCATTGTCATGTTTCCATTGAAGTAGTCGAGTTAACCAGGCAGGCTCAAAATCGGCTCCATCTGAACCCTCAAAATAGCTAAAATAAATGCCGCTCGTATAACCGCTGTCATTACCTACAAATAAATCATTATCCATGGTCACGGCGCCCCACTCACGAAGTTCTGCACTATATAATAATTTTTGATTTATAGAAAATATAGAAAAGACAATGAAAAGTAGGATGTTTTTAAGCATGGATGATTATTCTTATTAAAAAGCCTTATCACAATCATATCAATCATTTAGATAGATGACCCTGAAGTAACTCAGCGATAGTGCGACTGTTGATTTATATTTAAAACAGACACAAGTTTTGCATCGAAAAATAGACATGCATGAATAGCCAAATTATGGATTGATTTTATCTTCGTTCAGCAATGTTTTTGTCTTCTTGTTGTTGTGATATTGAGTGTTTAAGGTGAATAAATGAAAAATAAGAAAATATACCAACTTTTTCAACTACTCATCATAAAGTAGCAGGCTTTAAGGTCCAGACTATCTCGAGAAAAAGCGCACATTCATCGCCGAGTTAAAAAGCCGCCACTGTTTGGCGGTCATTTATGAATGAATTGCTTTTTCTTATAGGTTTCTGGTTATTCATAACCTAGAGTGGTTTAATACTCTGTAATTTCTTTTAGAGAGCTCCCCTTGGGGTGATTAATATCATGTTTGTTTTAAAAAATCAGTAAGCTCTTCAAAATATCTCATTATGAATTGTAGCTTACAGCTTAATTAACGAAACCATGTTTCTTTATATATTTATAGATAGACCTCGTTATATCACTAATTTTAATTGATAATCAATCATTGAGCATATTTCTGCCCTGTTACACATCCCAGATTATCATGACACTGTCAAAGTTGTTGATTTAGGTGCAATTAGCTACCCAATGACTGCTTTTCTGGATGATATTCTTAAGATTGGAAAGTGTCTGCTTTGTGGTGGTAAGCGCCACTTCAATTATCATAAATACTATTAATTGACATATAAATCATTATTCTATAGAAGTCCTACCCATATTTCCTCATATGGAGGACATCATGTTATATCTTACACATCACAAACCGATTCACACACCCTGGAACAAGGGCAAACTGATCGGTCAAAAGCCAGCGCTTAAGCTCCATGAAATCTGGGCCATCAGAATACGGTTACAGATTGCGCATAACACACGAGACCTGGCTTTATTTAATATGGCTATCGATAGCAAACTCAGAAGCTGCGATCTCGTTAAGCTCAGAGTACGCGATGTGGCCCTGGGGTCATCTGTTCTCAGGCGATCGATGGTAATGCAACAAAAGACTCACCAGCCGGTTCAGTTTGAAATCAGCAAGCAAACCCGTTGCGCATTATCTGACTGGCTGAGCCTCAAACAGCTTACAAATCAGGATTACCTATTTCCGAGTCGTATTCATAACTCAGATCACATAAGTACTAGGCAATATGCACGTATAGTCAAAAAGTGGGTGTCGATGATTGGTCTTAATCCTGTTGAATATGGAACCCATTCTATTCGCAGAACCAAAGCATCCTTGATATACAAAAGAACGAAGAACTTACGCGCAGTACAACTACTGCTGGGTCACACCAGCCTTGAAAGCACTGTCAGGTACTTAGGTGTAGAAGTTGATGATGCCCTGGAAATGGCTGAGAAGACTGAAATTTAATCAACTAAGCGCCTATGTTGAATAGGCGCTTTTGTCTCATAAGCGGACGATCATAATTGGTTATTATTTAATCCCTCCGGCACCTTTTTATTCGCAATAGTGAGAATGTGGAAATTCGAGTAGTTTCATATATTTTGTAAGAGATATTTAGGGTTTTGTATAGCAAAAACAGGGTTAAAAACATGTAATTTTAGTTTCTAGATAGCTGTTGTATTCAGGCTTTTCTGCAAAGCCATGCGTTAATTAAAATAGCCTGATAAAAATGCATGGCAGAATTGAAGCCGCTTTCCAGTATTAAATTCTCAATCTCATTGATGGGCAATAATGACACTTTCTTGCCAAAGTCATTGATGTCAATGTTCATTTGAGCATACTCATGCATCTTAATCCATCCCTTTAAGAGAGACTGAAAATATTCATCAGGCACATTGGATGCAATATCAGCATTTAATAATAATCCACCTGAGCGAAGTCTTTTATGTATATCAGAAAAATATTGGATTCTGTCCTTTTTGTCGACAAGGAAATGTGAGACGAGAATGCTGGTGGCGCCATCATACCTGGCATTATTATCTAGCGTATGTAAATATCCCTCATATAGCGTGCATCTTGATTCAAAGCCGCTCAAGGTTAAACGATTGTGACACTTCTCAAGCATATCAGGTGATGGGTCGATAGCTGTAAAGTTCCAACCGGGGTATTCTCTGGCAAGGTAAATTAATTCTTCGCCAGTACCGACTCCCACACACAGAATCTGTGCATCCTCAGCTAGCTCCGAAAGAAAAAATTTGCTACATAGGTGTAATGCATCTTTAATGGGGGCTAGTTTGTTTCGTTGTGCGTCGTAGGAATTCGCTAGTTCACCATTGAACAATAAATTATTGTGATCACATTCCATTGTTTCTCCCGGTTGCTTTATATGGAGGGGCATGCCTTTCGACGCATGTTGCTAGTGCAACACTAGCATTTCGGGTGTCATGCGTGTGTGATGGTTTTTAGGATTGTTGTTTCCAGTCATCAGTTAACATGCCAGAGAAGCCCCAGTTTTCATCGGCTATTTCCTGGATCACAATGTGAGTATGTTCAGGCTTTTTTTCAAGCACACGAACAAGTGTGTCAGTGACTTCGCTAACCAGCTGTGTTTTCTGTTCACGTGTGGCTCCCTGTGTAATCTGAATGTTAACAATTGGCATTAAAAACCTCCCTGAATACTTTTTGAATAATTGTTACTTGTTATATTAAATCCTCTCATTAGAAGCAGGATAATCCCTGTTTGATAATCTGTTGCAATCTTTCGACAGTTGCACCATTTCTAGCCATCACGGCCAGACCAAATTGTAATGTGAGTAACCAGTCGGCCAGTTCTTCAGGCAATGCTGTTTCAGAAAGATGATCTTTCGCCTGTTCATCTCTAAAGAAATGTATAAAGGCATCAGTCGACCTGGAATTAATATCAAGGATGGTATGTACTGCATGATCAGGCAGGCAATGGCTGCCTGCTTCACAGGTGCTTGTAGCGACAAAGCATCCGCCGGGTAATTTTGAATTCGTAAGCATCCTGGCAATGGAACCAAGATAGTTACTTAATCTGTCCTTCAGGCTGGTGTCAGGAAGTGTCAGTTTTTCAAAGTGTGGAACGCCATATTGATCAACGTAGTGCTGTATGGCGCTAACAAAGAGTTCTTCCTTATTGCCAAATGCAGCATACAGGCTGGGTTTGTTGATGCCCATAGCCCTTGTTAAATCACTCAATGATGTAGCGCTATATCCCATTCTCCAGAATGCTTCCATGGCTTTGTTCAGCGCGTCTTGCTTGTCAAATGTTCGTTGTCTGCCTGCTGCCATGTAGCGCTCCCGGAAATTTTACGGCTGATGCTTGACATTATATACCGAACGGTACAGTATGCAAATATGTACCGAACGGTACATAATAATTTAATCATAAGAGGAGATGCATCGTGTTCAATTTAGACGGAAAAACGGCAGTAGTTACGGGTGGCAACAGCGGAATAGGCTATGAAACAGCGCATAAATTCAAAGCATTAGGTGCAAGGGTTATTATCACCGGTCGTGACCGAATGGCACTTGATAGGGCTGCAACGGAACTTGGGGTTAACGCTATTCTGGCGGATCAGTCTAATTTAGCTGATCTAGATCGAATGGTTGCACAGATTAAAGATCAGATTGGGAATATCGATATTCTTTTTATTAATGCCGGCGTTGCAGCCTTTGCACCGGTTGAACAAATGGGCGAGGAACAGTTTGACAATATTATGAATATAAATTTCAAGGGGGCATTTTTTACTCTGCAAAAATGTTTATCTGTCTTGAATGATGGGGCGTCGGTTATTAATTTATCATCGATCAATGCATATACAGCCATGCCTAACACGGCGGTATATGCCGCAAGTAAAGCCGCCTTAAATTCGCTGACACGTACGGCAGCTTATGAACTGGCGTCTCGACAGATACGAGTGAATGCAGTTAATCCTGGCCCAGTGAATACAGCAATATTTGGCAAACTCGGTCTGCCAGACGAGGCCATAAAAGAATTTGCAACAGCAATGATGAACAGAGTTCCACTGAAACGATTTGGTGAGCCAGAGGATATTGCAAATCTGGTGGCATTTCTGGCTTCTGATGAGTCAACGTATATTACCGGCGGAGAATACAATATTGATGGTGGTACCAATCTGAATCCATTACTTCAATAACTGGAATTTATGAAATTGACAGTACATTTGTACTGTCAATGCTCATTCTATTTGATCAGGAATTTTAATGAATAATATACTTGTCATTCATTCAAGCGTGCGTTTTAGTGATTCAATTTCGCGGTCACTGTCCGCTAAGTTAGTAAACAGGTTGAATGCCAGTGCAGATAACAGAATTGAACGTGATTTATCCAGAGGCATTCCATATATCAATCATAAATATTTAGATGCATTGAACAGGCCTTCGAGTGATTTGTCATCTGATGAACAGCAACTGGTGGATCTTTCCAATGAGTTAATTTTTGAGCTTGAATGGGCTGATACTATTGTTATTGGTTCGCCTATGTATAATTTTGGGCCATCTGCAAGCTTAAAGGCATGGGCAGATTTAGTGGCAAGAGCTGGCGTGACTTTCCAGTATTCTGATAAAGGGCCGCAAGGGCTACTAAAGAATAAAAAGGCATATATTATTGCTGTTACAGGAGGAACGATAGTCAATAGCCACAATGACTACATGACACCCTGGTTGAAACACTTTCTGAAGTTTATAGGCATAAAGAATATCTCCACAATTATTGCTGATGGTGTATATGCTGACAACGGTGAAAATAAAATAGGGCAGGCAGAGAAAACAATTTATGAAGTGACTGATGTGTCGTCTTAAATGTTGAGTAATACGCCGTTTGAAAGTATTAGAAAATGTCGCAGTAGAAACAGGTGTTGATATTGTTTGAATTGGTATTAATGATTTATTCAATTTTACTGTTTGCCCAGCCAGTTCTTAAAATCGGTGAATGTCAAAGGTTTGCTAAAGTAATAACCCTGGAAATAACTGCATCCTGAGTTAAGCATGAATTCAACTTGAACAGACGTTTCAACGCCTTCGGCAATCACCTTCAAACCTAATGCCTCACCCATGGCGATGATAGCCTTGATTAGTCCTTCGTTCTCCATTGAATGCAGGTAATCCTGTATAAATGACCGGTCAACTTTGAGCGTGTTAAATGAGTAACGTCTCAGGTAATCGAGTGAAGAAAATCCGGTGCCGAAATCGTCCAGAGCCAGAGAGGTATCCAGTGCTTTCAGTTTTGACCTGAGTGATGCATGTGTCTCGGTAGTGGGTATGGCCAATGAGGTTTCAGCAGCGAGTGTGTCATACGAGTGGAAGAAGGTGGAAAACAGGAAGACCACACAGACCGCGCATGCCCTGATGCAGAGTGTTGACAATGCATGCTGTGCACTACCTGTTCTCATGTGGTTGATGATTCCTTAAGCACCAGGCATATATTGCCTGAGTCGCGTTCCATATTATGAAGCATGTCAGCTTTCTTGTTGAAAAGAATATTAATGCTATTTAGCTGATTTGACAACGTAATAGCCTGATCAGGCAGCTTGTGTATGTATGCGTAATCGTGCCATATGAAAAGCTTCTGCTTGTTTGATGTCACTTCTAAATGCGTCATCGATCTCTAGTTCAGGATCATGCTGCTTTTAAAATACTGTTTTTTCAATGAGTATTGCCGTCTAACTGAATGTTCTCCTGTTTGGTTTGCAACTGGCTTTGATGAATGGCACTTACAAAGTCAAGTAGAAACGAAGTTATTTGCGTATTATATTCAGGTTTGCGTAGTAATTCTTCGATCTCATTCGCTGGAACATCTATCAGTGAGATGCGAAAAAAAAGCTCTTCCAGAAAGCTATTGCTCACTGTTGAAAGGACTAATCTAAGTGACTGTAGCATATCGTCTCCTCGATGAGACGCGTGTATCAGGGCAATGGGTTTGTCGATAATTTCAAAGCGTGAAACCATCCAGTCGATGGCATTTTTCAGGCCACCGGGAATGGCGCGGACATATTCAGGACTGGAAATGATAACGCCATTATGTTCATAAATTAAATGCATGAACTCATTTACGGCTTCGGGCGTTTTCTCTGCTTCATTATCGGGTGAGAAAATGGGTAGCGTATTAAGGGTGTGAAAAACGGATATTTCTATACCGGGAGGTGAAAGGGCTTTTATTGCCTTTAGCATTGCCGTATTGGTTGAAGCTTCTCGTGTACTTCCTGAAATTGCCAAAATTTTCACTGCGTCTCCTTGTGATCTGACTTATTAGATTCATGTCGCTTTTAATAAGATGTGTTATATCCTGGTGTTATTTAAAATAAACCCTCATGGATTCCGAAAGTGTGTAGCCATTGTCTAAGTAGAATGTCTCTGCCGGGCTGTCTCTGCGTGTAAGAAGAAAGCAGCTGGCAGCCTTGTTCTTTTTTAAATGTGGATATAGTTCACTTAAAAGTTGCTTTCCAATGCCTTTTCTCTGCTGATCAGTTTTAACGCACATTTCCTTTATTATGAAATGCGAAGATGCCTGGTAAGGTTCGAAATTGCCGAATAAGAAACCAATGAGTTCGTCATCTTCAATGGCTGAGAGTCCAAGGAAGTGAGGTGTGTTTACATAGTATACTAACCTGTCATAAGCATGATCTACTTCCCATTTTTCACACCAGGGTTTCTGGCTGAAAACGTCGACTAATAGAGCAGCATGACGTTCTAATTCTGAGCTGTTTTCCAGAATGATTTTCATTTCAATGATGGCTTCTTAACTATCTGGTGCATATCACTGGGTCTGGCTGGGGAAAAATGTCGAACACTTCGGCTACGCATGAGATTAACTTCCTTAAATTGAAAAACACGTACCTAATTAATGGTGTATATGATAATAGATGCATAATTTACAGGCTTCTATTTTGCTTCCGAGCATAATCTTGAGTTTTTAAATTGTTCACTATGTGATTTACAGCATACGCTGTCAATCTCCCAGCAGTTCATTTCTGGTTTTTTGCGCCTGACGCATTCATATTCCTTGCAGTTGAAATAATCAAAACAGCTTTCTTTGTCAGAGATGATAGCTACTGTTGTAGCTTAACTGGAGCTTGTGAAAAAGTAGTCACGTGCAGCATAACAAAATGTATGCTTGTTTAAAATGATAAACATATTACCAGTCATATCTGATTGTGCTAAGGTAAAAAGGTGCCGGAGTGATTATTTTTTAACTAATTCTATCAATATTCTTTTACCTGCCTATTGATGATTTAACCTGTTTCCAGTTTAACAGATACCTGTAATCCAACCAGATAAGAACCCAATGTCCGCTTTTAATGATAATGTTCATAGTATCAGTGAGCGTCCGCTTTGTGGTGATAGTGGTCAGTTTGGGCTTTCAAATAACCATAAACTGACCAAAGCCGCCAAACAATGGTTTCGTACACATGAATATTGCACCCTAGCTTTAGCCGTATCATAATACAGACCAAGGACATTACTAGGCACTTTGCCTATAGTTATTTCATTATCCATAGAATAATATTGATCTTTTTTATTACACTAAAGCGCAAACAGGGACACAGGGAGAAACATGGACGCTAATTCACTTAGAGTAAATTACTCCAACTATATGGCCCTCCTGTCGACTCGACATCTGGAGGCCTTATGAAACAAGTTTTAGAACCATCAGAACACGTAAAATCTACACACCTTAAATCCTCACTCGATATCGCTTTAGAGCAAGCAGTCGATAGAGCTGCAGAGTTTTTACGTCTCAATAATGAAGCCATGGAAAAAGGTGAAGACGTGACAAGCGATCTTTTTCGTTTCAGAGTTATAGAAATCGCAAAGCTCAATAATATGTCAGCGCTTCAAGACCGTCTAAATGCCTACCGTGAACGAAGTGCTCAGAAACCCACTCTAAAGAAAATTGAAGAAGCCAAAGACAAATCGATTATAGGCGATTCTGGAAAGCTATCCAAAAACCTAACAGCAGCGGGTCAATTTAAACCAGGACCAAACTGGGAGGCCCATCATATTGTCTGCTCTAAGCACACAAATCATACAGCCAACCGCTATATACTATTCACTGCACGCATTGACCCAAGAGCTCCGTGTTCAGCTAATAATCGTCATTTCTCAGACAATATGCGGTATGGTATTAATGACCCTGACAACGGCTGTTGGCTACCAGATTACCATTATAATGCCCTGAACACACAATACCCCCGTGCGGTAGGCCATAAGTACATTCATACCGCAAGATACGCAAACTGGATCAATCAGGAACTAAGTTTAGCTCGTAATCTGCAAGCTGTTCAGACTCAATTGAACCAAATTCGACAGAAACTACAAAGCTTCTCGCCTGAATTGAGCAAAGCGCTACTGACCAAAAATGGTCAAGCTGATTTCAAGAAAAACACTAAACAATAATATGCCATGAAAAACGTTTACAGACTGACTTACAACATTGATGACTACATGAAGTTCGCCCTTGATGACTATGAACTAATAACACTCATGGGTGATGACTTCAATATACATGGCTTTGGCGAACCCATGATGGATATATGGAAAACCCCTAACGGCTTATTCAATTTATCTGACACAGGCTCGGTCAAAATACCAGATATTTCACAATGGATGGAACACGTTCCCGTATTCAATCAAATGGCATACGACATCTTTTATGATTTACTTAAAGAAGACGCCGAGTTTCTACCTGTAACAATCGAAGGCAACAACTACTACCTGGTGAATTTAACAACTTTTATTGATAATCAAATCATCGATGAAAACAACAGCGAGAAACGCTTCGTTGATGGCCATGAAATGGGCGCTAAAAAACTTGCCTTCCATCATGACCAGATTCCAGATGAACTATTACTGTTTAAAACACATTACGACTACGGAACTACTATATTCTGCGGCGACAGATTCAAACTTCTTGTTGAAAAGCATAAGCTATCTGGCTTGCTCTTTTCCAACGAACTATGCCCAAAGCATCTTTAAACGATGATGATTATAAATTATATAGAGCTCGCTCACTGATATATCTATTATTAAAGTTTTCTCTCAAAACTAAATGTAATATTTTTTAACTTACCTTAATATTGGTGCAAATGGATATTGGCACACTCAAACCTTTTAAAAACTTACAACACTCGGAAGATCTGGTTGTAATAGACTGGATCGGAGGTATCACAGTAAATCTCGACGAGAATAACAATCCATTATTTGATTGCTATTTCACTCCACTTACACTTGATACAACATCGTCTCCTCCTATGCTACGCCGAATACGCAGCAAACAGTTTAGAGCCGGTCTAACTACAGGGTATATGGTAAACACCTACATAGGCCAATGCTTTCGAAACGGAAGACTAGCAGATATTCACGAATGGCCCCAGTTAGAAACCGTACAAATCAACTGTGACACAAGTCAATTAACACCATTAAACGAGAAAACTTTAGCTGATCTTAAGTTAGATACAGGCTCCTGGATTGTTAATAGAAAACTCTTTAGACCTGCAAGCCAAACGACCTTAAAGATCATATCATCTAAGTTACTTTACTCAGACCACCCAAAATGGACACATCATATCAAAAGCCATCCCGATCCATTTGATATCATCATACCAGAAACTGAACTAATACGATTTTATTACACATCATCCGAGTACTCTTACAAATCCGTGCTTACTGATGCCTACGCAAATGACAAACTAGAAGTCGATGTCATTAATACTATACATGAAACACCTCGCCACATACCCGAAACTGATACACATCGTTTTGTCTATAGACACGGTTACAAACAAACTGATGCCCTGGCTCTAGGGAGGATACTCTTTGAACCTGAAGAGCATGCACTAAAGTCGGTCCAGCGCATTAAAAAACTAATTGATGCGGATAGAATTAATCACAAGCTTGATACTTTAGGCTACCCTCGGACACATTTTCCTTTTCTAGCGAATACAACACTTACATTACAAGGTAGACGCTTAAAAAAGGCCAACGGCTATGGTTACTGTTTTCTTGTATCTAAGATACAGTCCTGCTCAGGACCTTTCCCTTTTAGAAATCTAAGTTTCTGCGATGAAATATCACAAGGCGGCGAAGCAGCACCTGCAGGCTCACCAGCCGCATTCCCTGGGCAAAATACCGTGCTCAAAGGACCCGGGCATTCTAGCCGGGCTGGGCAATCTATAACCGACGCCTCTCCCAATAGCCGTGCAGAACGTTTACATGCCCAGCTGGGTGAGAGAGTATTTACACAATCAAACTCAATCAACCTAAAATACAATAAAGCTCGTGATAGCACGTATACCAGTAGCAAAAAGACTTATGAAATTGATGGTAGTCTCAGCGATGCAAGCACGGGAAACGCTAAAAGCAGCGGCCAAAGCATCCCACAAACAATCACGGCCAGACACTATAAAGCATCAACTGTTTCACCGAACCTTGATTCGTTCATACAAATTATTGAGTCTCTAAAACGAATCAATCCAGATTACTCTTATAAGACATTGATAGTAGGCAAGGGCTACAGCGATAAATCGATTAATTATTCATTCTTTCCACTTGTACCTTGTCAAAAGCGCACATCTACTATGAGGCAGTTCTCTTATCTAAACAGTTCAAGATCGCTCTACAGACGTTTTATTTGTGTCGAGATATTAGCAGGTACAAAATACATCTATCTATTCGAGTGCGAACGTCGTTTTAAACAAAATCATAAAAAACAACTCGAACCGCGAGACCACTATCCAATTTTACTCATACGCAAAACCGGCTTTCAACGCTGCATACCAGATGATTTCCTTTCTATGCTACACCAAACGGTGATCCGCAGAACCTGGCCACTCGTAGAGGAGCTGCACGATTTACTACGTGATACAACTGTGCATGGGCGTGGTGCACAATCGATCAATGACATGACATCTCGAGTTCTTGACCTTCTTAAAAGAAATATGAATACCAAATAATAAACATTAATGTATTAAAATTATGACTTCAAGAATAACATTTAGCTTTTATTTCTGCATAATTAGCTCATTAGCTTTTTCTTTTTCAGCAATCGCTAATAATCAGCACGATCGTATACGTCAGATTATGATCAACGATTCAATCGCTAGATATCAAGGTAACTGTCCTTGTCCATATAATCTAACCATCAATGGTAGTCGATGCGGGAAGCGTAGTGCGTGGAGCCGTTATGGAGGATACTCGCCATTATGTTATAAATCTGATATTTCAGACGAAATGGTACGAGACTTTATTAAACAACAAAAAGACATTCAACAGTAACACTAATTCCTATAATTACTTAGTTTCAACTGCCACCAATAAACAATACGCCGTTAATCATTATTAAACCACACTTACTGTAATCTGAGAATATAAGGGGAGACCATGCTATGGGAAAAGTGATTTACCTTACAGGGGCACCAGCAACTGGCAAATCAACATTATGCAACCAGCTACTTAACGAACATAGTAACATTGAATATATTTCGTATAGTGGCGAGCTACTTGACTATATTAAAAACAAGCCACATCAGACTGGGCTAGATCATAAAACCCTTAGAGAAAAATCATCTTCTGTCATCACTAAAGATGATGTTGATTCTGTTGATAAAATAATCGAAGAAAAATGCAGGCATACACGTCTCACAAAAAACTTAATTATTGATAGCCATCCAATAACAAAAGAAGATTATGGATTTCGAGTGACTGGATTTAATGTTGATATTCTCAGAGAAATATCACCTGACATTATCATTTGTTTATATGCAGACCCCACCATCATTTTAAATCGCATTATATCTGATTCAGATGGCCGTCTTATACCTAGCCTATTCGATGTAAACATTCATATACAGTCTCAGATAAATCTATCTATGACATATGGAATAATTACTGACAGCCCAGTTTATTTAATTGATAGTGATCAGTCGCTGAGCGAGCTAGTATCAATCGTCGCTAATCGTTGTAAAATAAATACATGAATACTTATTAAAATGCCATCGACAACTGCGGACTTAATTCTATTGATGTGCTGCTTTCAGGCTTATAACATTCTTTAAGCTTATTAAGCTCTCTCTTCCATAAATATACGCTGCCATTATTCGCAGCTTCTAAAACTGGCTTCAGACTGTCACTGCTAATTCTAACTGCTGAGGCCAACTTTACTTGCCCCTCATTTTGAAGATACGCCTTAAAGCCTATACTGTAATTTTTTTCTTCATCCTTACTCTCATTGACCCTTTTTACAACTGAAGTTACTTGAGAATAACCTACAGGTTTGCCTGTAATTAAGTTACGTAACTCTGTCGAGTTCAGCAACGTATCTTTCATTTGCTTTAAAGGTGTTTTGTGTGCACATAGCAAGGCATAATGTGCACGTTTTGATTTCGAAGTATCTGTATGTCCACGACTTGTTAATAGTGAGTATTTAGGTAACGGACGCTCTATACCATTAGCATCTATATATGTTAGCCATAAGAGCAATGAATCTGGCTTCTCATCAATTAGCTTAGGCTTTGATTTCATTTTGGTAAAAATAACCATCGGGTCACGGACATCTTTTACAAGTTGTAAGATACTTTCGCCTAGTGGGTTACCTACACCCCACGTGAAGTCGCCGCCGTTGGCTAAACGCTCGATTTCCTTTCTGCGCAAAATATCATCAAGACCTTCCCCTGCTTCAGTACCCATTTTACTCCAGCAGAACATGTCTGGTATCTCTCTAATGCGCATAACACATCTCCTATAGACAACCTATGCAATTATGCAATAATATAGCACTTTATGAAGAAAGTGCAACGCCCCATACATGAGATAATCGCCGAATTATTGTCCTGGTACAAGCATTCTGGTCACTCACAAGCGGAACTTTCCCGTCTCACCAAGGTAAACCAATCTACGGTAAGCCGCCTTTTAAGCCCAAACACCCCTCGCAAGCATGTTACTCAGGCATTGTCTAAGCTATGCAATTATGCAAAAATAGACATATATTTAACGACAACTAGCAATCCTGCTAGCAATAAGACATTAATGGACGCACTTGAATCCACCTGGGATGGAACACCTTCTCACGCAAGACGCTTGGCCAAAATTATTAGGCAGCTTAAAAGCTTATAATCATTTATAATGCATTAGATCATTTGTACGAATGAATACACGAGGGATATGGTATGACAAATAACAACTCCAATAATATCCTTCGTGCACTCGAAAAATCTGGTTTCTCATCAGACTACATAAGCTCTGTATTACCTGATTGGTGGGATCAAGCCGCAACAGATAACCCGGTCGGACTTGCAGAGTTTAAACTCATGCTATCTCGTAATTTAGGGTTAGACATTAACTCATTGTCAGCTGCGGACGAACAGCTGGATCTCCAATTCAAGTTACCTCATGATCGCAAGCTAAAACGTGGGGTTCGTTATAATGACATGGAATTAGCACCAGCAATGTCTATCGGGCTTTCGTGCGCAAGGATCGCTATCTCTGCGTGTCCGGTTCAAGCGTCAACACTACCTGATGCATTAACACTCCGAAAATATATCTTGGAGGACCTCGGAGCAAATTATGTCTCCTTCAAGAGCCTTCTAATGGCCTGTTGGCATCATGGCGTCCCAGTCATTCACATTACGCACTATCCCGACGGCATGCCCAAAATGGACGGCATGCTTACAGTTATCGACAAACGACCAGCAATCGTCTTAGCCAAGAACACCCCTTTCAACGCCTGGATGAGCTTTATTCTTGCTCATGAAATAGGGCATTTGGCATACGGGCATTGCCAATCTGGAGAGTTATTAGTTGATGAAGATATGGAATTTTCGAAAATTAATAACGAAGCAATAGATGATGATGAAGCTGCGGCAGATCAATATGCGCTTTCTCTACTTAGCGGTGATCAAGATCTTTCTGACATTATTTCACCTGATATGAAGCCAACTCAAATGGCAAAAACCGCAATGGAATATCAGCGTAGTACCAGCATCGATGCAGGCCATATTTTACTTAGACACGCTTTTTCATCTGGAGACTGGCAAACACCACTAGCAGCATTAAAACTACTTGATCAAAAAATTCACCCAATAGATGAAGTGCGAAATGGCCAGATGAATTATCTAGACGATAGCCTAACCAGCGAATCATCGATGAAGTTTTTATTGAAGATGACAGGAATCAGCAACTAATAATGACCAGGGATAATTCACTAAATTTTATTGATAATGATGTTGTGTTAAAAGTTTGCCAATATCAGTTAGAGACACTATTTTGTGCCAACTGTGCCTCTTTGGAAAGCATTAGAATTTTACCAACACTCAAATTCAAGTTTTCACTTAACAACCCATCTAAAGCCATTAAATACGCCAAATCTGAAGACAATTTACAACGGCTGAATATGTTTGTTGATAAAATCAGAGAAGCTGATGAAGCTCTTGTTTCTGATCATTATTTAGATCTACTACAGGAAATCGATCAAATAGATGCTGGAGAGGCTATTTTATTTGCATTGGCTGCACAGAACAATGAATCAATTACTTTTACTGGAGATAAAAGATCAATTATTGCACTTTCAAAAATAAATGACGCTAATCTCTATGATTCAATAGCAGGTAAAGTTAAATGCCTGGAACAATCTGTTGCCGAAATGCTTGTCAATTCAGACACTGATGAGGCGCTTCAACTCATCAAAGGCCAACCTTGGGACCAAACACTACGAATTTGTTCAAGCGGCGATATAAACAACATGCTTGATTGCCTTCAAAGCTACTATAATAGTTTGGCCACAGAATCGAATAGCATACTAGCACCATTCCCTATTTAACGTAAAAAAACTGCATATGGTGGTAGTAAAGGTGCTACTAAATCAATATGCTTCACTTCTTTTTCCTCAGGCTCATTTTCTGAATCTTGATATACAAAGACGCCCTTATCATTCTGCCCTTTGATATAGTCAGCTCCAATTTTACCTCTGGATGGCCCAACACCTACTATCAGACTCCTCAAGTTCAGATCAAATTCCTCTTCATTGATACCACCTATTACCATTCCATATCTCGACCCTTTGACATTTATCCCTTTTGGTATGGGCTGCCACTCCAAGCCATCATCAGAGTACTCTTTAGCTAAAGTTTCTGTGAAATGCTTGGATACCATTTTATGCATTACAAGCTGAACATTATTGCCACTTTCGGCATACTCTCTAGCAAAAGGCTGAACATGTTTTGTAGGGTGACAGGTATTACCACCGTACCCCCAGAATATCTTGCCAGCTGCTGCGAACTCATCTTGCTTTCTTTTTATAATATCCTCAATACTCTCATTTGCATGAATTCCAACCTTCATAAAAATCAGACCTGATCCATTGTTTAATGAGCTATTCATACTCTTCCCCCAGTTTTTCATAATGATAAGAATTATCGTATGCTTTTCCATAATTCAGCGTTTCATTTTCTCTTACATACTTAACTTTCAAGGGATTATTCCTACCATAAAAATTTTCTATCCTTGTCATATCTAAGGGTTTAGATACAGGCACACTTTTTTCAAATTCAACGGATCTAAACACACACGTACATGAGCGTAAATTTGGATTGTCATCCAAATGATATAGATGCAACTCTGGCAACATTTCAGAAACAATATATCCATAACTTGACGCATGCTTCTGACAGGCTAATAAAACCTCTTGTGTCCAAGGTAGAGTTTGGTCATCTGCAATTACAATTGCTCCTTCTGACTTCTTGGCTGTCGCCTCTATCCCTCGCTCTAGAAAAATCATGACACTCTCTCCGCCATTTGATTGTCCCCAAGGAGGATTAGAATAAAAAGCATCAAACTCCCCTTGCAAACCGTTCGGCAAAGGCTCAATTACGTTATAAAGTTGCGCTTTCATTGAATCAGCGAAGTCATACTTTTCTGCAAACCGATTAATTGAATTCACTATCCTTTCATCGAAATCCAGTACAGTTATACTTCGAGGCCCTTCATTAAAAGTGCCCTGCTTGGTCAAATGCATTACAGACAGACCTATTGCATCTCCATCACCAATAAAAACTACATCCTTATCTTTGAACCTATCAGAAATAAAGTGCGCCTGTATGACCATGTCCGCCACTTTCATATATATCTGATCAAACTCTCTCAACGGTGGCGGCCTATTTGCCACTACATCTGACACTGCATTAACAGCCGAACGCAAATCAAATTCCCTGCTCATCCCTAACCCTTTAGATTTTGTTATATTTTATATCGCTATTGACCATCTTCTATTTAAGAATACTATATGCATATTAAATTTTAATCAATATTCACCTCTAACCCAGTCTTTATAGCTTTTAATTTCTCTCTTTAACCCTGCTGAAGCAATAGCGCACCTAAATAATTGGCTAACTACTTTAACATTCAGTTGACCCCTGTTTTTTACTGATGTGAATATATAATCACATGATTCTATTGGTTTAAGTTTAGAGCGCGCATTTTTGACATACCAGTTCAACCATTCTATTACATCATCCTTCGTTAGTGGAAGCCCAAAGAAATCTGCCCTAGATTCTCCTTCACTATGTATATTAATTGTATCTACCTTTAAGCCAACTAGTGACTTCTGCGACAGACTTAATACTTTTCCTGTTGCCCACATAATCTTTTCACGTAATAGACTTATTCGCTTTTCTGTGTCTATAGTAGAGGCAATTCTATGATCATAACTCACCATAAGATCTTCAAAAACATCAATTTTCACATTTCTTGATAACTTAATATTTGCATATTCCGATATATCTCTCTTCGTGATTTCTTTAGCCGAATGATTCGTATATATCCCACGCTTCCGCTCTACAAATTCAATCAATGCATCTTTCTCTTGCCTTGATACTACATAATTATCTGATTTTACTTTATTCACAACTTTCTGATACCAGTAGGGTAGTGTGTGTCCGCTTTTTACAAGATCAGAATATCTAATATTTTTATTTTTTATCATTTCATTAAACTTGTAGGGCCAGCTACATAACAAACGACTGATACTTTTCATCACTTCACATCTATTTCTAAGCCTCATACATTCGAACTGCACATTAGAAATATTCTCTTTTTTACATTTATACCTCATCCGTCTGAGAGATTCATTTCCATATAACCCTGTAATGATTTCTCTTAGGCCAATCATAAATGCAAGCGTCTTGATGTTTTCACCACTAACGTATACATAGCCTTCACACAATCCATTTTCTATCATGCTATCAATACTTAATAACTCTTCATTGTGACAGAGCTCTATTGGCGATTGCATTAGGTTATACCCACACTTCCAACAATAAACCGACTGATTTTCGATTGGATAAATGCCACGAAGCTTCACATCTGATCTGTGAGGGATAATAACTTCATGGCATTTTGGACATTCCTCTATCAAATACACATGATGTTTTGTACATATTGTTTTATATGCTAGTCGCCATTCCTTTCTAAAATATGGATGACTATCTAATGAAAGACAGACTGGACAATAACATAACCCGGGAAGTGTTCTTGTTCTGCCATGTATGCCCAAAGGCATTAACCATTGGCTTATGCCTCCGGTGGAAACTCCTTCATATATCAATCCTTCATAAGCATTAAATGTTGTCTCAACGACCTCTTCATGTCTCGCGCCTGTTATGCGCTCAAGTCTTACAAGTATCTCCTCATTTTTACATCGATCTATATCTCTATTCCAAAGGTTTTCATCACACCCAAAAACTAGTTTCGAAAACGTCTGTACTTTGTAGTGGTGTGCATGCGCAAGTCTAATAATCCATGAGCTAAGTAACTCATCAGGCAATGGCTTAAGATGAATAGGCCACAACCCATCACTAAATAATTGATCATTTTTAGATGACTTCGTCGTCAGAAGCTTCTTTTCGTGTGACATATTTACATGACCTAATCACGTCCATTGTGATTTTTTCAGTCCCAGACTCTATAGCTTCAATAGCAGCACTTCGTATTACCTTAGCTGCCCCACCAATAGTTCCATCACTCAACCCATATATCTTTGAAGCTATTTCGCCTCGATAAATATCCGATCCCTCTTTAAGTGGCAACACATACTCAAAGCTATACAACATCTGTTTAAATAGTTTGTCTTCTTTCCAAACAGGTAGCTTTCGAGATGGAAATCGACTCTGAATCTGTTTTTCACTTCCTACTGCAATTTCTGCCTCTACAGTACCTGCTGCAACAATAGATATTCTCAGCTCATTACTAATATATTTAATCATATTGAGAAAAAATCGTTGCTTAGTCACGCTCCCAGCTAACAGCGCATTCAACTCATCTATCATCAGCACTTTTGTCTGAACACCTTGCAATAGATCCATCACTCGCATTAGCTTCTTATCTGAAGCTTCATTTTGATTTACTGATACGCCCAGCATCATCAAAACCTTATCAAGAAAGATATGCTCAGTCGGACCTGGCGGTGATTGGACATATATTACAGGTGCATAGGCACGATCAAGCTCCACCCTATCTTCAGCAGGATGCCTTCTTAAAAACTCACGTAATATCTCAGTTTTTCCATTATCTGAACGTCCGAGTACAAGCATATTCGGCATTCGATTAACCTTAGGCGCATCCAATAAATCCTCCATTTCATCTAATATATCTACAGCACGTGGATATGGGATGAATATGGACTTATTGATATGTTCAATTCTATTTTCAACAGAGCCGTTTAGTAACTCTATGGCTTTGTCTGATAGCTTCCTTGCACTACTCATTATTCTGACTCCCGTATCCCATCAAATGGTACGATTTCTTCCTCGGAATCTAGATCATTAGTCACAGCAACCGGACCAGAATTGCTATCAGCCAAACCACTGTTATTATCAGACTGTAATATTGACGATTTTTTCCACTGTCTCTGACGCTGCTTTTGTTTCCTAGCCGCCTTTGTTTTGGTTACTTCTTCTTCAACGATTTCTCTCATCGTATCAATACACTTAAAGATCAACTCCTCATTGACTGATGACAAAGATTTTTCCTTCAGACGTTTTTTCACCTGCTTTAATTCCCATAAACTGATATCAGGCCGTGTAATATCTCTGTAGGGCATCTCAACGTACTCATCTATTTCCTCGATATACATCCATAACTTTTTGAGACTACTTGGGTTATATCGACAGATAAATTTACGCTTTAATTTTTTAATTGATGGGTCTTTCGCATGAATATAATGTTTTAACGCATCTGCCCAATAATATATTCCTTCAAATCGAATTCCATATTCTTGAACAGAGCGCTCAAAATAGGGTAAGAAGTCCAGTCGAAGCTTATCCTCATTGGGCACCCTCATTGGTATGCCGGTTCCTGGCTTATCATCCGTTCCCTCAATTCCTTCCTGCCACTTAACAATCGGTGGCAATCCCTCATTTCCCTTATGCGGTTTTTGATGATAAACACCCACGATAAAAATCGTAAACCACTTTTCCAACGCATCCATTGTCATGACTGCATTTCCTTCAGCATCATAATCACCCTTGGCCTGCACATTTGAAAAAGTTGTACCCGGTAGCTCATTGTGAACCTCTGACATATACGTCCGGAACGCCCGTTCAACATGTCCTCCATAATTTGGACTGCCTTTAGGTCTTCGCTCAACAATAATTCCATAATCCACAGCGGCTTTGCCCAGTAGTGTCCCCCTGAACTCCTTTGCGTTATCCGCGTGAATTGTCCTCATCACACCCCAGCACGGCCAGGATAGATCTTCTAGCTCCAATTCTTTTAGATAGACTTCTTTGCCAATGATGCCATTTGATAGACACAATCCTGTAGAAAATGCACTAGGACTCTCCAGTGTTATGTAGAACCCTACGATCATTTTACTGAATACATCTATGGCGATAGTCAGGGTTGGCCGCCCAATAGCTTCCCTATTCAGGTCATCTACTACAATCACGTCCATTGGGGTATGATCAATCTGCACAACTGCAAGTGGATAATCAGCTCCTGGAAAAGGCCCTCTAATTGGCTCAAATCGCTCTTTGGCTGCTTTGTAGCCCTCACGCTTCCTCACCCTAAGCTCTTCACTTATTGATTCAATTCGCCTCCGTATCGTGGCATCCGCGGGGACGGATAACCCGAGCGTTTTGCATCGTTTTTCAACCTCATCACAGATTTTCGCGACCGTCCGCTTTTGATCCGTCATATACAGCTCATCGATACACTGGACAATGATATCTTCTTTTTCATTACCTATTCGACCTCTGCCAATATCTCCTCTTAGCTTCCTGACAAGTGACGACACAAGGCCTGTTTTTTCATACTCACTGATCCAACGGTAGACCGTTGCAATGTGCTTATCGAGTTTCTTGGCGACCACCATCACATCAGCGCGGGTTCGCAAATCACCCATTTCAACCAATGGCTGAATTGCCTCATAAATCTCAAGTGCTCGAGACCACTGCTTTTTCTTGACCCCTAAAATATTCAGCTGCTTTTTCGCGTCAACGCCATTTACCATCGTAAATTCAGCTGCACTGAACTTGTCCCAACGGCCATCCTCTGATTCAGCAATAACCTCTGTCATATTCGCCAGATCGACAATCCGATATACTTGGCCATCTTTCGATACAACCATACCGGGTACCAACCTTAAGGTAGACAACAGACTCATGCTTTAACCCAAATAGTTGATTTCATTGTTAATTTTTTATTCATATCACACAACAACCAGCCTCTGGCCACCATACACCACAGTGTCCATAAGGCCTCGTTACGAAGTGCTTTTGATCCATATGTAACCTCGAGAAGCTCCTGTACACTACATTTGTGTAACTCACTCATAGATAGTTGCAGTTGCTCATAATGATGCTCATGAAAGTAGGCAAACCGATAGGACCACAAAAACTTCACGTTCTCGAGATAGGTTGTCCTTATTTCCAGCTCAGTGAATACCATAAACTCCCAGTCTTGCTCAGCAGCATAACGCCTGGCCGCCTTGAGCTTAGGCTTTAGCTTCCGCCATTGTCCAAAGAAGTCTTCTCGGTATTTAACTTCACAGAGAACAGGCTTCCTCGAAGGCCTATGACCGTCTCCATTTCGATATGAAATAAGGAGGTCCGGGGTATACTTCCTTTGGACACCTCGCTGATCCTGGTAATCAATCTTAATCGGTTGAGACTGGTACCAGTCGACTTCATGATCCCAATGTACAAGCAATAGGAGATCGCGTTCGAGTGAAGACTCGAATTCTTGTCCATTTACCTCACCTGTCAGACTACGCACATTGACAGGGACGCGGCGGACGCCATTAGGAGTGGGGGCTTTTTTTAAGTGCATAGTGACTAGTCGCATTTAATTCTCCTATAAAAAGCTAATAGTCGCAAATATTTCTGCTTTTTACAGGCGGGTCAATTCCAAAACCTGGGGAAATTTCATTGGCACACAATGGTATTTTATTTCTTGATGAGCTAACCGAATTTGATCGACATACACTCGATGTTTTACGCGAACCATTAGAAAGTGGCCGCATTACCATTTCAAGAGCCGCAAGACAAGCCGAGTTTCCCGCCAACTTCCAATTGATTGCTGCAATGAACCCGTGCCCCCAAGGTTATAGTTGCGATGGAAAAAACCTTTGTCAATGCACGATAGAAC
>Ga0316206_1000736_pt1 | contig 37627 bp, 37 predicted proteins | sample 6monthpyrite_MG_FD_204942 | JGI IMG/M metagenome (GOLD analysis project Ga0316206, IMG submission 204942) | Microbial mat bacterial communities from mineral coupon in-situ incubated in ocean water Damariscotta River, Maine, United States -... | ecosystem: Environmental > Aquatic > Marine >...
ATGTCAAAGATATATTGGTTGGTAATAATTTTATAACATCTTGTAATACTGATAACAGTAGTGGTGCATCAAGTGTTTATGTGTTTGGCCGTGACGGTTACACTACCAGCAATATAATCATATCTAACAATCAAGTATTAAAGTCTGTCCGTAACGGAATAACTGTCGCCTCTGAATCTGGCATACCCGCTTATTCTAACCATATTAAAATTATAGGTAATTTAATAGAGGGTGATTTAACATCACTAGATTCAGGTATTGGCATTAAATTCTATGGGGCTGATTCTATAGATGTAATAAATAACACTATTAGGGATTTTCATGCGGGCGGGGTTTATAGTGATAGCGGTACTATGTCAGGGGTTATCAATGTGTTCACCAATAGATTTGAAAACCTTAACGCGGGGGCTACATCATGGGTTGATGCAGTGTATTTCAGCACAGGCGCAAGTATTATTAACTTTCAAGGTAATATACAGCTTAATGGTTCTTATACTGTGCAGCGTTTCCTTGAGGTAAACCAAGCTGTTTCCGTAATATTTGAAAATAATTATGGGGAAAATGTCTCGGTGTCTATTAACCGTATGACAATTCAATAAACGTTATCGAGGGATAAAATGGAAGATATAAAACCAGATTGGCATTTAGATAGAAAAGTGACAATAGGGATTATTACAGCCTTATTGTTTAATGCGGGTTCGTCAATCTGGTGGGCAAGTAAGTTAGATTTTATGGTTCAATCCCACGAATTACGTATCAAAGATAATAATATAAATATCAAAGAGCTTGGTAGTAAGTACTATGTAATCAATCAAAAGCTTACCCGTATTGAAACGTATCAAGAAATACAGACTCAAACACTTAAAGAGATTAAAAGCACCTTAAGGAAGAAATAAAAGGAATATAGGGCTATATCTGCTTCCCTTTCCTTTTTTATAAGATCAATGTATATTGATAATTAAGATTTATGCTTATGCTATCAAAAACAAACATTAGGAGAATATAAATATGACTATTCAAACAGAGTTACATGGTAGCCGCTTAGGTCTTACCGCACAAGGCAACTTAGAAGGGGCAAACGGTAATCAAGTTACTGCACCATGCGTTGCTGCAACAATTACGGTAGGTGCAGAGGCGGCAAATGTTCGTGCTATTACAATTCAGCTATCTGATGCAAATGGCGATGATATTAACTATGCTCAGGCAGTTACCGCTGTGGTGCTTGCTGATGCTGCTGGTGCTGCTTTTGCTACGACTGGTGGTTCAACAGGTATTGCTATTGGTACTGATGGTGCGTTGCTTGCTGTAGTGGCCAAGAAACAATTCACACTCATTTCTGAAACTGATGGTGATATTGATCTTACATGGACAGACACAGGTACAGAAGCGGCTTATCTTGGTATTATATTACCATCAGGTAAGATGGTTGTTAGTGCAGCTATGACAAATACATAATATTAGCCTATTTCAATAAACATTTAAAAGGTGGTACAATCGTATCACCTTTTTTGCATTCGGCAGGAATTTATGAGCAGTACAAATTTATTAGATGAACTTATAGATCGTTTTGATAGTATGCCTCAAGACGATAAAGACACAGTTTTACAGGCTGCTATGCAGGCGACTGGTAGTATGGCATGGATACCATTGCCAGGGCCTCAAATGGATGCGTATTTATGTGAGGCAGATGAATTGTTTTATGGTGGCTCTGCTGGTGGAGGGAAAACGGATCTAGGTATAGGGCTTGGTATTACCGCGCATCAGCAATCCTTGTTCTTAAGGCGTGAGCGTGATACTGCCAAAGATGCGTTTAACCGTGTTGAGGAAGTCTTAAACACTACAGATGGTCGTAATGCTGGTGATTTACTTTGGAATGTTCCTGATGGTGATATTCAGAGGAGAATCAAGTTTGCTGGCTGTAAAGATGAGAAGCACAAGCAAAAATATAAAGGTCGTCCTCATGACCTATACGTGTTTGATGAGATAGGAGATTTTCTTAAATCTCAATATATGTTTATTAAAACATGGAATCGTAGTGCTGTTCCTGGTCAAAGATGCCGCGTATTAGCCACAGGCAATCCACCTACAACTGCGGAGGGGCTTTGGGTTATTGAATATTGGGGTGCGTGGCTAGATCCAAAACACCCTAACCCTGCCAAAGAGGGTGAGCTTAGATGGTACACCACAGATAAAAATGGTGTTGAGCATGAGGTTGATGGTCGTGGCCCTCATGTATTTAAGCATGAAGATGGTAGTACAGAAGAAGTTATGGCGCGTTCTCGCACTTTTATACGAGCAAGACTATCTGATAATCCATACTTAATGAATACAGAATATGGAGCTAACCTTGATGCTTTGCCTGCTGAGCTAAGGCTTGCATATCGTGATGGTCGTTTTGATTTATCACTTGAGGATAATATAAGGCAGGTTATTCCTACTCAATGGATATTTGAGGCACAAGAAAGATGGCGTGAGGTTTATTTTGGTAAGCCACCAAAGAATGTTCCTATGTGTTCAATCGGTGTTGATATTGCGCAAGGTGGTAATGATGAGACTGTACTTGCACCAAGATATGATGGCTGGTATGCGCCTATGGTTTCTGTTCCTGGTAAAGATACTCCCGATGGTAAAAGTGTTGTGGCGTTGGTTGTGCAGCATAGACGTGATGGCGCGTTACCTATCCTTGATATGGGTGGTGGTTATGGAGGGGCAACCTCTGAAAAAATGTCAGATAATAAAATGGAGCATATCAAATATAAAGGTGGTGCTGGAAGTACAGCACGTTCTAAATGTGGTGTGTTTACTTTTAAGAACAAACGTGCCGAGGCATATTGGAAATTCAGAGAGGCCTTAGATCCTGAACAAAATGGTGGTAGTGACATTTGTTTGCCTGATGATCCTAAGCTTGTAGCCGATTTATCTGCACCATTATTTAACACCAAACGCGGCCAAGGCGGTGCATTGGAGTTGAGTATAACACCAAAAGATGATTTAATTGCTTCGCTTGGTAGAAGCCCTGATCGTGGTGATGCTGTTATTATGGCATGGACAGATGGTCAAAAGGCTGACAATTATGCTAGTATATGGCATAATAAGTCTGGTCATACCAAAGTGAACATGGGACACCAAGCAAGACGCAATAATTATAGAGGGTCTAACACCTCAGTTAATATGGGACACAACACCCGCCGCAGATAAAATCTGCTTTCTTACGTGCATATAACGTGCCTATCAAAAAGTGCTTATTTCTTTAACCAACCTTATGATGGAGATGTTCTTATGGGCAATCCCTTTAAAAAACCAAAAGCACCGCCACCTCCTCCACCTCCAAAAGCACCAGTGCCATTACCTGATCTTGAACAACAAAAGCGTACTCAAAGACGCACTGCGGCAACACGTGCAAGAGGATCAGGTCGTACAAGCACAGTGCTTACTAATGAAAATGGTAAACTAGGTGGTGGATAATGGATTCACGAGCAAAAGAGCTACTTAAGCAAGGTGATTTTCTGTTTACAAAGAGGAGTCCTCTTCTATCTTTGTTTCAGGAGCAAGCTGATAACTTCTATCCAGAACGTGCGGACTTTACAATCTCTCGCAGCCTTGGTGATGAGTTTGCTAGTCACCTTACTACTTCATTTCCGATACTTACCAGACGTGAGCTTGGTAGTACGGTTAGCTCTATGCTTCGACCAAACAATAAAGAATGGTATAGCACCTCAATCAAACGAGAAGATAAGCTGGATAATGCAGGGCGTGCTTGGCTTGAGGAAAGAGACAAGGTAATGCGTAGAGCGATGTATGATCGCAATGCGCTGTTTGTTCGTGCAACCAAAGAAGCTGATAATGATTTTGTTACATTTGGTAATGCAGTCATCTCAACTGAGTTAAACCGTTTAAGGAACGGCTTGATTTATCGGTGTTGGCATTTACGCGATGTAGTATGGAAAGAAAGTGCTGAGGGTATTGTTGATACAATCCATAGGAAGTGGAAGCCTACAGCACGTGAGTTAGCTCAAACATTTGGAGTGGATAATCTTCATGAAAAAGTTAAAGAATGTTTGAGTAATAGCAATAAGAATCCTTACGAGCAATTTGATTGTCGTCATATTGTTATGCCTGCCGAGCAATATCTGTCTATGTCTGGTGAGGGCGTAAGGTTTAATACCCCATTTGTGAGTATATATATTGATGTTAAAAACGGTCATATCATGCAAGAGGTGGGCGCTCATACCACCATATACAGCGTTCCAAGATGGCAGACAGTATCAGGAAGCCAGTATGGTTATTCGCCTGCGACAATAGCAGCTTTACCTGATGCTAGATTGATTCAGGCTATGACACTTACTCTTCTTGAGGCAGGTGAAAAAGCAGTTAATCCTCCGATGATTGCACAGGGTGATGTAACACGAAGCGATATTTCTATATATGCGGGTGGTGTTACATGGGTAGATAAAGAATATGATGAGCGCTTAGGACAGTCTATACGTCCTATTCCACAAGATTATGGCTCATTACCTTTTGGCATGGATATGCGCGAAGATATCAAGGCAACCATCATGGAGGCATTTTATCTTAATAAGCTCTCATTACCGCCTGTGGGTGGGCCTGATATGACAGCCTTTGAAGTTGGTAAGCGCGTAGAGGAATATATCCGTAATGCTTTGCCATTATTTGAGCCTATGGAAATGGAATATAACGGTAGTGTTTGTGACATAACATTCGACACTCTTATGCGTGAGGGTGCTTTTGGTAGCCCTGATGATATGCCTGATTCCTTAAGTGGTGAAGATGTAGAGTTTAAATTTACCTCTCCTATCCGAGATGCGATTGATAAGCAGAAAAGCCAAACATTCATGGAAACAAAAGCCATGCTTGCCGAAGCTGCGGATATTGATCCTTCCTCTGCCAAAATGGTTGATGCCTCCACGGCTCTTAGAGAAACACTCAAAGCGATTGGAACGCCTTCGACATGGATGCGTGAAGAATCAGAGCTTCAAGAGCTTCAATTACAGGAACAACAGCAAATGCAACAAGCACAGCAAATGGCTATGGCTGAGCAGGGCGGTAAAGCTGCGGCTCAAGTAGGTAAAGCAATGAAAGAAATGGAACAAATGCAGCAATAAGAAAGTGAATAGTGAATTATGACAGGAAAACCAACAAAAACATTAAAAGCAGCAAAGCAACCTCCTGCGGACATGCCTGCGGAGGCAGATAAGAAGGTAATCAAAGCTTTGCATAACCTATCAATAGGTGTGGCTAGTGATCACCAACAAAAAATGGCTTTGCAGTGGATTATAAATGAGGCTTCACGTGCGCATAACCCTCAATTCAGGAGTGGCGATGATGGTCGAAGGAATACTGACTTTGCGTTAGGTCGCGCATTTGTCGGTCAACAAATTATTGGCCTACTTAAAATAAATCTAATAGCTTTAACAGGAGAAGAAGATGCTTAAATATTTACTAATGTATGGATACTTACCTATGATCATGTCACCCGATGAAGGCGATGCTGGTGGCGCTGGTGGCGATGATGGCGCAGGTGGATTTGATGATCAGGGCAGTGATGATAGTTCAGGAGATTCAGGAGCAGATGATCAGGGTGATGATTCCAGCTCTGATGCTGGTGGTGCTGGATCTGATGATGCAGGCGGTGATGATAATCAAGGTGGTGATGATGGTGCTGGTGATCAGGGTGATGATTCCAGCTCTGATGATGATGGTGATGATCAAGATGATAAAAAAGGTATCTGGTCAGAAAAATGGCGTGAAGAATATGCGGGCGAGGATAAAAAGAAGCTTACATATCTTAATCGTTTTACTAGCCCCAAAGATTTGATGGATAAGGTGTTTGAGCAAGATAAGCTTATTCGAAGTGGTGCGCATAAAAAAGAATTAGGTGAGAATCCTAGTGATGAGGATCTTGCCAAGTATCGTGAGGAGAATGGCATTCCAAAAGATGCTGAGGGCTATCTTGATAAAATGCCTGATGGCTTAGTTATTGGCGAGGATTTAAAAGAGGAAGCAAAAGGTTATCTTGAAAGTATGCACGCTCTTAATGCCTCTCCTGAGATTGTTGCAGCAGGAATGCTTGAATATCAAAAGCAACAAGAAGAATATGCCGAGATGGTAAGCGCTCGTGACAAGGAATCTGCTGATAATGCTCAGAATGAGCTACGTGAAACATGGGGAGCTGATTATAACTCAAATATTCAAGCTTTGCATAACTTCATTGATGGTCAATTTCCAGAAGATGTAAGGCAGGCATTTATGGATGGTCGTCTAGGTGATGAGACAGGCACGCCATTGCTTTCTCACCCTGCGGTGATTGAAGTATTTTCAAAGATGCAGCGTGAGCTTAATCCTCTTGGTGCTACAACATCAGGTACAGGCATGGATAATATAGATACAATCAATGATACTATAAAATCCTATGAAAAAGAGATGGGTACTAAGGCTTGGTACAATGATGAGAAGAAGCAACAGCATTACCGTGATCTTGTTTCTGCCCGTGATAGGTATGCAAAAAGAGCATAGATAAATTTTTAGGTATGCCATTATTGCAATGGTGTGCCTTTTATGTCATAATTCAAATATATACAGCTACCCTGTTTTCTACAGCCCTGTATAAATATTATTTAACGGCCCTGTTATTTACTGTGAAGCCCCTGCAAAGGCCACCCTTCGCATTAAAATCTACAGCTACCCCGTACTAAAAAATCATTAAAATTTTAACCCTTATAATAGGAGTCTATTATGGCTGATACAGCTTTCCAGACTCAATTCCGACAGGAGTTTATCCAAGGTTTTGAGCAACACCAGAGTCTTTTGTATGATTCTGTAACTAATGAAGTAATGATGAAAGGTAATCAAGCTACCTTCCTTGTTGCAGATAGTGGAGGTGTTCGCGCATCTACTCGTGGTACTAATGGTCGCATTCCTGGTCGTCCTGACAATTTAACTCAGAATACTATTACTTTGCAGGAAGTTCATGACAAGCCACAACGTACTGGCTTTAATATCTTCGCATCGCAAGGTGATGGTCGCCGCATAATGCAGGAAACTGCACGCGCTGTGATAAATCGTGAGATTGATCTTACCATTATTACTGCTTTGTCTGGTGCAACAGTTACCACTGGTACTGCGGCTTCGGCTTCACTTAATCTTGTTCTACGTTCTTTAACAATGCTTGGTAATGCTGATGTGCCTTTAGATGGTCGCGTCTGTGCCGCTATTACACCCGCATTTTTGGGTAACTTGATGGCTGTTAAAGAGTTCAACAATGCAGAGTATGTATCCAATAAACCAATGGATAATAACGATGCAGCGTGGAAAGACGAGCGAGGCTTTTATAAGTGGATGGGCGTTAAGTGGATTGTTCACCCTAACCTTACAGGTGCAGGTACAGCGGCAGAAGAATGCTTTATGTATCATGAATCTGCTGTAGGTGCGGCTGCTCCGTCAAACTTGGTTCAAACATCTGCCAACTATAATGATGAAGATGATTATAGTTATGCACGTTGTTCCGCTTATATCGGCTCTACAATCTTGCAGTCAAGCGGTGTGATCCAGATGAATCATGATGGTACATCACTTTCATCATAGTCAAATGTAGGAGCGATAACTCGCTCTTACTAATACTTACTTTCAATTTTAAAAATAGGAGAGTCTTATGGCTTATTCAACGTCTAGCCCACCTATCTTAGTCAGCACGGGTATTGCTGGTTCAGGACAGCGTTGGGAATATAAATCTACTGATGCCGCATCTGTTGTGCGTGTAGCTGGTTACATCACCAATGGTCAATTATTGGGTATGAAGGTTGGCGATATTGTCGATGTTCATGATACTAATGCTTCACCTTACACTGTAAGCACACACATTGTTACATCTGTTAGCTCAAGTAACAACTCTGTTGATCTTGCTGATGCAGGTGCGACACATAGTACAGATACAGATTAAAATCTGTTTACTTTTTACTGCTGGAAAGCCACGTTCTTCCTGTGCGTGGCTTTCTCGTGTATTGTGATATTTTTATGATTCTAAAACAGGAGATAATTATGATTAAAGAGTTTTATGGAACAAAGCGTCTTGGTGCAAAGCCAATGACTAGACAGGAATATAATGACTATAGGGGCTGGAAGCTACCAGATGATGAGAACGGCGATGATGAGGGTTATCTGGTTGTTTATCAGGATAGCAATAAAAACACACCAGATTATGATGGATATGTTTCGTGGTCGCCAAAAGATCAGTTTGAAAAAGCATATCAGACACTAGATGCTCTATCGTTTGGCCATGCTATCGAGGCAGCAAAAGCAGGGCAAAAAATTGCACGCTCTGGCTGGAATGGTAAAAATATGTTTGTGGTTTATATGCCACCGCTTAATTTGCCACCATACAACACAGAAGATACAGCAAGAAAAGTAAATGATCGTACTGCGAAATGGATTGGTGAGGATAAGCCTCTTAATTGTCAGCCATATTTTGCTATGTATAATGCACAAGAAGAATGGATACCAGGATGGTTAGCCTCTCAAAGTGATATGTTAGCAAATGATTGGTGTGTTGTTGATTAACCTTTAATTAACATTTTTATTATATAGTTAATATTCCCACACATTAAGGCTCGATGTTCTCCCCACGTTCATCGGGTCTTTTTACTTTATGCGTGATCATTGCGCTTTTTGTGATTTTACAGCATAATGTTTTTATGGGTTTTCCCTATAAACAGAAGTGCCTTCCCCTACATTTTAATTTTTTAATACCTAACAGGAGTATTTTATTATGAGTCAAGCAGTAGTTAAAGAACAGGAAAAGGCAATAGTTTTGTCAGTAGGTGCATTGAAATATGCTGAATTTGAACAAACACACATCGTTGTTACGATTGATGATCTGTCTATAACACCAGAGGATGTAGTTAAGCCTGAATTTTGGGCTAACCATGGTGTTGTTTTGGCCAACTCAATTAAGGGTCACGCCTTTCCAAAAGTTGATGTTTACTGGAAAGATGGTTCAATCATGATGGAGCTTATTTGTATTGGTGCTGGAAAGCTTTATGCACATATGCGTATTAAGTCTTGTGTTAAGCTTTGGAGGCCAGATGATTTCTTTAATATTGATGATAGCGTTGATGATAATATAGAGCCTATCGCCCCGCCTGTAGCTGTAAAGACAGAATCAAATAATGATATTTCCAATGATTTTAAGGTTGGCTGGATAAGCCCCTCAAGTAAAAACGGTGTAAAGCGCTTATCAGATAAAGAAATTCTTGTTGATAAGCTTGAAACAAAAGAAGAGGCTGAGGTCTGGTTTAAGCAGTACCTTGAATCACAATAGTTTAGGAGAAGTCCATGGCCATTGATAAGCTTAAACTCTATAAAGGCGCACTTAGATTATGCGGTGAGCGTAGCGTTACACTCTCAGAAGAGCGTGAGCCAAGACGTTTGCTTGATGATGTATGGGATGAGGACGCTATAAAATATTGTTTAGAGCAGGGTCAATGGCAGTGGGCTACTCGCACAGTTGAGCTAACAGCAAGCTCTACTGTTAGCCCTGATTTTGGATATAGGTTTGCCTTTGAAAAGAATAGTGACTATGTGCGCACCACAGCACTTGCTACTGATGAGTATTTCTCAAATGGCTTTACTCAATATCGTGATGAGGGTGGCTACTTCTTCGCTGATCTTGATACATTATATCTTGCTTATGTATCAGATGATGCCTCTTATGGTCGTGATTTCTCTCTATGGCCCTTAAGTTTTTCCAAATTTGTTATGGCTTATATGGCCTTTGAGGTTGCGCCACGATTAACTGGTGTAAAAGTTGATATGGAAAAATTAGAGCGCCAAATGGATAAGCGTTTGCAAGAGGCTCAAAACAAAGATGGTGTTAATCGTCCAGTACAGTTCAAGCCTCAAGGCTCATGGAATGGCTCTCGAAGAGGTGGGCGCTCTTATCCAAGAACAGAAAGGTGGTCATAAATGCCTCGCGCATCTATTCCGTTACTTGCCTTTAATCGTGGTGTTATAAGCAGTCTAGCTTTGGCACGTACTGATATTCCAAGAACAGCTCTTTCTGCTGAGGAACAGACAAATTGGATGCCTCGTGTGTTGGGTAGTATGATGCTAAGACCTGGGCTTGAATATATCAGTGCATCTAAAAATAATGCTACGGCTTTTCATATTCCTTTTATATTCTCTACATCAGATACCGCTGCCATACAAGTTTCTGATCAAAATCTGCGCGTTCTTGTTAATGATGCCTTGGTTACACGTAATTCTGTAAGCACTGCTGTGCAAAATGGTGACTTTGCATCTGCTACTGGCTGGACAGATATAGATGAAAGTGGCTCAACCTCTACCATAACTAGCAATCAATTGCAGCTTGTCGGTACAAAATTTGCGGCTGCTGGTCGTCAGCAAGCCCTAACAATAATTAGTGCAGATCAAAACATTGAACATGCGGTTCGTATTGTTGTGGATCGCGGTCCTATAACATTCAGGCTTGGTACTACATCAGGTAGTGATGATCTTATTAGTGAAACTACGCTTGGTGAAGGTATTCACTCTCTTGCTTTTACTCCGACAACAGGAACAGTTTATCTTGAAATGACTTCTCTTGCGCAGGCAATGAAGATTGTTAGCTCTTGCACCATTGAGTCCTCTGGTACGATGGATATTGCTGCTCCATGGCTTGAAGCTGATTTGCAATATATAAGATATGATCAATCGGCTGATGTTGTTTGGGTTACTTGTAGTGGTTACGCGCCAAGGAAAATAGAGAGGAGAGCTACGCGCTCTTGGAGTATAGTTCTTTATGATCCGCAAGATGGGCCATTTGATAATATCAATACAAGTGTAACAAATGTTACTGCGAGTGCATTAACTGGTGATATAACGCTTTCCTCTAGCCGTAACCTTTTTAAAAGCACTGATGTAGATTCGCTTATGAAAATTGGTGGTGTTGGTCAAGAGGTTAATCTTACCGCTAGTGGTGAGAATCAGTTCTCTGATGATATACGGATAATTGGTGTTGGATCTTCCAGATATGCTTATGCGACAATTACAGGAACATGGTCTGCAACAATTACAGTTCAAATATCTTATGGCGCTCCTGGCTCATGGGTGGATTTTAGCACATACAGTACAAATGTTACAGATAGCTTGAATAATGATGGTTTAGATAACCAAGAAAACTATTTAAGAATAGGCATTAAGGCTGGTGATTATACATCGGGAACGGCCACTGTTACCCTAAGAACATCATCAGGTACAATTCTTGGTGTAGTTAAAATAACGGGATATACAGATGAAAAAACAGTTAGTGCGGCAGTAGTTAAGGATTTAGGTAGCACAGATGCTACTGATGAGTTTTATTTAAACACCTTCTCTGATCGCAAAGGGCAACCTTCGAGTGTGAGATTGCATGAGGGGCGCTTATGGTTGGCAGGTAAAACAAAGTTGGTTGGTAGTGTATCTGATGCGTATGAAAGCCATGATGATGAGGTTATAGGTGATAGCGCACCATTAAATAGGTCTTTAGGGCAAGGGCCTATAGATGATGTTAATTTCTTAATATCTTTAAATCGCTTAATACTTGGTACTGATGGTGCAGAAACCAGTGCAAGATCATCATCATTAGATGAGCCTTTAACAGTAACAAATTTTAGTCTTAAATCACCATCTACACAGGGTAGTGCAAAAGTTGATGCTGCAAAAATAGATGATATGGCTATATTTGTGCAGCGCTCAGGTTCAAAAGTCTATCAAATAAATAATAAAGGCGATCTTACATATGGTGATTATCAATCGGTTGATCTTACAGAGCTTGCACCTGCCATTGGATTGCCTTCAATAGTAAGGCTTGCCGTTCAAAGACAGCCAGACACAAGAGTCCATTGTGTTCGCTCTGATGGTAAGGTTGCCGTTCTTGTAAGTGAGCCTGCCGAAGATGTGTTGTGCTGGATAGTTGTTGAGACTGATGGCCTTATAGAAGATGCTTTTGTTCTTCCAGGGACAGTCGAAGATGAGGTTTATTATCTTGTTAAGCGTACAATAAATGGCTCTACAGTTCGTTATCTTGAAAAATGGGCGCTAGAGAGCGAATGCCAAGGTGATGATATAAACAAGCAAGCTGATAGCTTTTTGGTTTATGATGATGTTTCTACCACTTCTATTACAGGTGTAGATCATCTTGAGGGCGAAACTGTAGAGATATGGGCTGATGGTATTTATGTAGGTACAAAGGTAGTTACATCGGGCGTGGTTACTTTGGATAATGCTGCATCTAAGGTTTGTCTTGGGCTTTATTATGAGGCTAGGTTCAAAAGTGCCAAGCTTGCTTATGCTGCTGCGATGGGAACGGCACTTACTCAGAAGAAAAAGGTTGATCATCTTGGGCTTATATTAGAAAACACTCACCTTGATGGCATTCTTTATGGATCTTCATTTACCAAAGTAAATGGAAGTTATGTTGATCTGGATTCTTTACCAAAATATGAAGAGGGGGCGCTTGTTGCTGATGATACGGTACATGAAAGCTATGATACTGAGCCAATAGAATTTGATGGAACATGGGATACTGATTCTCGTGTTTGTCTATTGGGTAGAGCGCAGCGTCCATGTACTGCTTTGGCAGCAATAGTACAAATGAATACGAATGGTTAATGAACGTGTAGAAATAAGACCAGCCACAAGGCAGGATATTAAAGAATTTTATGGCAATACGATGAGGGATTCTTGTCGAGCATGGAGTGGATTTTATGATGGAAAACTTGTATGTGTCGCAGGCGTAGCCATAACACGCAATCTTATGTTAGTATTTATGGAGATGCGTTCCGATGATGATGTGCCTGATATTACTGTTTGGAGGGGTGCATTAGAAATTTGGTCAAAAATACAAGACCTTGGTTATAGCGTTCTTTATGCTGTAGCTGATCCGAAGTTAGAAACTGCACCAGCCTTTTTGTCTAGGTTGGGATTTGAACATATAGAAAGCTCTGTAAGAGGGGAAATATATAGATGGCCGCTCCAATATCAATAGGTTTAATGGTAGTATCAACAGCATTGACTGCTGCCTCCGCTATACAGCAAGGGAATGCTGCTGACGTACAAGCACAAGCGCAACAGCAAATGCTTAACTCACGCGCTTTGCAGGCTGATATGAAGGCCAATGAAGAGAGGGCGCTCACACAGCGTAGTGCCAATGAGGAGCGTAGGCAGGCTGAATTATCCACCTCACGCGCTCAGGCACTTACTGCGGCAAGTGGTGGCTCGACCTTAGATCCCTCTATTGTAAATCTCATGGGTGATCTTGCTGCCGAGGGTGATTATAATGCAGGAATTGAAACATTTCAGGGTGAATCTCGTGCGCGTGATCTTGAGTTTGGTGCAGAGCTTGACAGATATAGTGGTGTGCAAGAGCGCAAAGCTGGTAAAGCTGCAAGGAAAGCAGGCTTTTTAAAGGCTGGTGCTACAGTTCTTAAGGGCGGCTCTTCCATGTATAGTAAATATGGAAGCGGGGCTGGTTCTGAAAAAATATATTGGAATGATGGCACGTCTGGTAATTATACAAGATCAGGTAACGTAATGAGAGGTTATAGATAATGCCAGTATTACCAAATACCTATTCACGTAGAAGAACAGCAAGCTCACAGCGAGGCGTTAGAGGCTATAACACTTCTGCGAGTGGAAGAGGTGAGAGAGCCAATGCTGATGCTCTTGCTTCTGCTGGTAGAGATATTGGTAGTATAGCTGATGAAAGATATAAAGAAAAAGAACGTGAAGGCCGTAACACGGCACAAGAGGCAAGAACACGTAAAGAGGTAATGGATAAGAGTGCTATACTCAATGCACAAGAGCGTGAAAATACTGCGCAGCGCAGTATGCTTGATCTTATGTATGGCACTGATGATACACCTGGTCTATATCAAGCCAAGGGGTCTGATGCTCTTAATGCAGAAAGCACCTTTGAGGATAAATGGAAGAAAATTAAAGAAACAGGATTAAATGGTGTTGAAAATGGCATTGCTAAAAGAGAGCTAGAAAAATCATTCCAAAATATGTATGAAACAACTCTTGGTAATGTAAAGCGTTACCGAAATGCAGAGAGTGATAAATATTTTGCTGGCTTATCACAGGATACAATTAGTCTTGAAAATAATCGTGTTCGTTTTGAGTATAATAATGATGATACTTTTGCTATGGCTGAGGATAAGGTAAGGAAAAGTGCTAATAATTTAGCAATGGCAAATGGTGTTGATGCTACACCTCTTATAAATCAGCAAATATCATCATTATATCAAAGTAAAATAATTGGAATGCTTAGTAGCAATGATGCTTCAATTATTCTTGATGCACAAGATGTTTATGATAACGCACGTAAGCGAGGTAAAATAAAAGACTTTACTACAGCAATGAAGATAGAGAAAGCCCTTGCCTCTGTAGTTCCTGATGCTGCTGCCAAGCATATTTATGATACAAAAACTTATAAAGCAATGAAAACAGATAAGGCTGACATTATATCCTTTATCGTGAATGACATTGAGGGTGGCGATGAAATAGCGCAAGAGCCTGATGGTGCGATTGCAAAATATGGAATCAATAGTGAGGCCAATCCTAATGTAGATGTTGCAAATCTTGATGAGGCGGGGGCTAATGCTCTTAATGATAAGCGCTGGAAAGATTTTATGATTGATGATGTTCCTGAGGATATGAAGCTTATTGCTTTTGATACTGCATTTAATCATCGCCGTGATTTTGCTCAAAATGTAGTTGAGAAAATCCGTAGTGGAGCAACGCCTAATGAGGTTCTTGATCTAAGATTAAAAGAATATCAACGCTTGGTTAAGGCCAATCCTAAAAAATATGGTAAATATTATAATGGCTGGAAAAACAGGCTAGAAAAAATATCAGATCAAATGGTGGGCGGCGCAAAGTTTGATGAGAAAAAGATTTATAAGACCGCTGAAAATCTTGATAAGAGATATAAGGGAGCAGGTAAGGCCCTTATTGATCTTTACAATGCTGATCAGAAACTTCGCGCAGAAGCAAAGAAAGCTGCAAAAACATCTGTTCAAGATCAGGTGATTAAATATAACTCACAAAATAATGGTGATTACAGTAACATGCCTGCTGATCTTAAGGCGCAGGCTGCACTTATGAATATTGATGTAACGCAGTATAAGGGCGTATCTGATCGTGAAACTGTAGATGAGCTGGATATTATGACTTCTGATCAATTATCCAATGTTGATCTTGATGATCCTATCTATGCGCAGAATTTAACCTTTGATGATTTACAGAGCTATAAAGAGCAACAGCAAAAATTATCTCAGCCTGAGAGTAAATACCTCAAAGATAAAATTGATGGTGTTGTTGGGTATTTCTATAGATCAGAGCTAAACAAAAATCCTGATGATAAAAAGGTTAAGGCTGATTATGCCAATATGAATAGATATGTCCAATTTGAGGCGCAAAAGATATTTGAGAAGAATGGTAAAGTAACAGATAAAGAGCTTTCTGATTTATCAAAAGATTTCTTTAAAAACCGTATATATGATCCTGGTATTCTTAGCGGTGAGATTGCAAATGTCTATTCGATGCCAGTTAAGGATATTCCTGCTGATATTCGTAAGGCAATAGAGGTAAGCCTAGCTAATGAGGGCAAGCTTACAACTGATGAATCCGTAAGACAGCGTTATATTCTGCACTTGCGCAGACAAGGACAAATAGAGGAAGCAAAATAAATGCCCGAAGATTTTAATGCAGATTACTTCTCAGGTCTTGCGGCTAATGCTAATGATCAAAAATCACAAGAAGCTCGTAGGTCTGTTATTGCTGCGAGTGATTCCAATCCTGATCTAGCTGCGCGTGCAAGTGATGTTTCAAAAGAGCTAAGCGTTCCTCAGCGTGCAGTTGAAAAGGACCTTAGTTTTTATGAGCGCGAGAAAAACTTTAATGCAGATTACTTCTCAGAGATTGGTAAGAAATATCCTTCTATGCTGGATTTTGTTTCTGATCCTGATAATGCAAGTATTGTTCATGATGATTTATCGTATTTAGAGAACACAGGTAAGGCTTTAGGCTCAATGGGTAGAGCCTTTGGTGTTGGTGCTACTTATGATGTTACGTCTGGAATTTATGGAGCAATCGAGGTTGGCTCTGGCGTATTATCAGATGTTATAGGAAAGCCTGCTGATAAATTACTTTCCTATATGGGTGCAGATCAAGGAAGCTCTGTTGATATTTTTGGGGCAGTTAGTGAAATTGCAAAAAGAGGACAGATTGCGACACAAAGCCAGTCTGATATAAATACAGAAATATTAAGCAAAGACTCCAATCTTGCTATAAACCTTCTTACCTCTGCATCGCGCTCTGTTGGTACTACATTGACTGGTACTGTTGGTTCTGTACTAACAGGTAATCCAGCAATAGCACTTTCATCTATGGGTACAGTTACAGGCGGTAGCGCCATGGCAGATGCAAAGCGACAAGGGCTATCAAATGCAGATTCATTAAAATATGGTATTCTGCAAGGCGGTGTTGAGGTAGCTACAGAAGCTATGCCTATGTTCAATCTTATAAAAGATTTAGATGCAGGATCAGGCTTTTTTAAATTGATCGCCAATCAAATGATTGCAGAAGTTCCTGGTGAGCAAGTGGCTACATTACTGCAAGATTTTATTGAATATTCAACATTGAACGAAAGGGGCATAACTTTTCAGGAATATCTTAACTCTATTCCAGCCTCACAAGCTTTTACACTTGGCTCTACTGTTATAGCGGTAGGAATGCAAACAGGGGCAGTACAGGCAATCAATAGAGCCTCGCGTGGCAAGAGAGAGCCTGAGCCTAACCCGAATGAGGTTGCCAGTTATATTAAGAATGTTGGTAAAGCTATTGCTGATAAAAACGGTAAGCTTATGGGCAGATCAAAGCCAAAGATGCGTGAGTATATCGAAAAAACAACAGGTGATAAGACTTTCTATCTTGATGCTGAGGTAGTTTCAACACTCTATCAGAGCATGACAGAAGAACAGCAACAAGAAATACTTAATGCCATACCTGATTTTGAGGCTTCTCTTGATCAGGCGGTAAATACGCTAGATAGTTTTGAAATACCTGCTGCTGATTTCTTCACATATATACAGCCAAATGATACAGAAAATGTACTTGATGAGTATGTTACCTTTGCACCTGAGCATTATAGCGCTGCGGATATACGAGAAGTTGATGAGATGATCTCTGATCTTATAGAGCAAGCAGATCAAGCGCAGCAAGAAATGGCTAATGGTGATGTTGTAGAAAATAATATCTATCAGCAATTACTACAGACATTCAATGGCAGGAAAGCACCTTCTGGCCGCATTGATGTTGCGCGTATGATGGCACAAAATCCAAGAGCTTTTTATGAAACTCTACTTGAGCGCACTGAGAATAACCCGCAGGTTAAAGAGATTCTTGATCGTCTTATACGTGATGTAACTATACAGCGCGAAGTGCCAAATCTTAAGCGTGTGCTTAAGGTTGAAAACATTGATCTTGATATTGATCGTGTTCGTGAGCGTGCCAAGCGCCGCGCAAAGGCAGAGCAAAAGGCTAATGAGCAACCAGCCGATATGTTTGGTAATAAGAAAAAGAAGCGTAAAGGCAAAGCCAAGCCGACTCCTATTATAAGTTGGTTGGGTAAACGTGCAGGTATTCGCGCCACTGGTACAATGGCAAGAGAGCTTGCGGCCATGGATATTACACCAAAAACGCATCCACGGCTTTTCAGTTCAAAAGGTCTTGGTGCAGTAGATAATATTCCTACAGAAGAGTTTAATGCAGAGATTGGTAATGATATAGGGCTTATAGCTCCTCCAAATGAGGCGGGTTATGTTGATCCTAATTGGCTTATAGAGCAGATTCGCAATGAAAGCTTTGGTGAAGGTGCTTTAACTCAGCAACAGCAACAAGATGAGGCTGATCAGAAATATCTTGATGATATAGAGCAGGTCATGCAAATGGTTGGCGTTGATATTGATATGGAGAATGCTCAGATAAAAGATGAGCTAAGCGCTTATTCCAAGAGGCTTCAAAATGAATTTGATGGCGCACAGGATACTTTATATCAATTTGCTGGACGTAAATCTGAAACTGCTGATTTAACAAAACTTGATGAGGCTCAAGCTAGGCTTAATAATGGTGAAGATGCAGAAACAATCAGGTATGATACTGGCTGGTTTAAAGGTAAAGATAATAAGTGGCGTTACGAGATTGATGATTCTAAGGCAAGTTTAAATGTTGATCCTGATATGCTTGTTGATGGTGGTAGCACAACACTCGGTATATTTTTTAATCATGATAAATTATATAAGTCATATCCTAATATTGAAGATAATATTCAAGTTGTTGTTGATTCTTCAATTAAGACAAAAGCGGGGTATGGATTTGATGGGGCATCTAAGAAGATGGCTATATTTATAAATCCTGAAAGATTAAAAGGAGAGAAAGAAATAATATCTGGATTATCACATGAGATACAGCACGTTATTCAAGATATAGAGGGTTTTGATGGTGGTGGTAAGGCATCAGATATTATTAAAGCTCTTAAAAAGCAAGTCAGTGATGCTAAGGAGGAATTAAAGCATTATAAGGAAGGTAAAGATAATAAAGAAAGAAAAAGGCATCTTGAATATATTGCAAGCAAAACACCCGAAACTCTATTAAGAGAAGCACATATAGAATATTTAGCTTTGCCTGGTGAGGTTGAGGCAAGGAACACACAATCACGCCTAAACTTACCTGAGCTTGGTAGAAAAATAATAACACCCGAATCAACAGAAACTCGATATAATAAAGATAGTGCTGAAAGCAAACAAGAAGCTATAGATAAAAATAGCTCATTATTTTTTCAAGGCACTGATCAAGCGCCACGCGGCTCTATACAGTTCTTGCCTGATGGTAAGGCTATCATAAATTTATTTGAAAAAGAGGATTTATCCACCTTTATGCACGAGGCAGGGCATTTGTACTGGCGTGCCATGTCTGAGATTGCAGCCATTGAGGGCATTCCTGATCAGATAAAAAAAGATGTTGCCACTATTCGTAATTGGGTTGGTGCAGAAGATGGCGCAACTCTTAGCGTAGAGCAAGAAGAAAAGATTGCTGATGGATTCCTTAGTTATATTCGCAAAGGTGAAGCTCCGAGTGTTGATCTCCAATCTGCGTTTGGTCGCATGAAGGCATGGTTTGTAAGAATTTATAGAGGTGTGCGTGATAGCCTGCCAAAAATAAACAAAGATGTTAAAGAAGTTTTTGATCGTATGCTTGCCACTGATGATGCGATAGAGAATGTGCAGGCTGAGCCTAGCTTTAATATTGATCCTGTCATTCTTGGTTTATTGCCAAAAGTGCAGGCTGATAGAATGCAAAAGAAATTTGATAAAGCACTAAATAATGCAAAAGAAAGGCTTCTTAAAAAAGCAATCAAACAGGCCGAGCGTAAGGCAACCAAGACCTATAAAAAAGAGCGTGCGACTATTCGTGCCAGAATAACAAAAGAAGTCATGGAGGAGCGTGCTTACTCAACTATGGCCATGATTACTGAGAATGGTGGTATATCCAAAAAAGGTATTGCTCAGGTATTAAATAAAGAGGCTGTTAAATATTTATCAGGTCATGGCTTGGTAAAACGTGGAGGTGTTCACCCTGATATTATAGCTGATATGACCTCATATCGTAATGGCTATGAAATGATTATGGAATTTATGAATACTCCAAAGCTCAAAGCACGCATAGATGAATTAACAGATCAGGCTATGTTAGAGCGTTATGGAGATATGATGCAAGATGGATCAATCAATGACGAGGCCATGCGTATATATCATAACAACCTCCGCAAAGAGGTAATTGTTATGGAGATGCAAGCCATGAATGAGCTATCAGGTGTTGCAGGGCCAACTAAGGAAAGTATTGAGGCTGCGGCTCTTAAACTTGTTGGTGATCTTCCTGTAGGTAAATTACAAGCCAATCGTTATTTGCGTGCAGAAAACAAAGCTTTCTTTGAATATGGTAAGGCATTAGGGCAGGATAATTTTGCGCGAGCTGCAAAGGCTAAATCTCAGCAATTACTTAATCACCATTTATATAATATGGTAATAGATGCGCGTAGCACTGTAGATAAATCAGTTAAGGGCTGGAATAAGTTTGCACGTCCTGATAAAAAAATTGCAAAAAGCAGGGGCATAAATATTGATTATGTCTATGCAATAAGAGCTATCTTAGCACGTCATGGTATAGGTAAAAGCGATTATCCTTTCAGAGATTGGTTTGATCAACTTACTCTTGAAAATCCAGATAGTGCGCAGAGCTTGGCGCAGTTAATAAACATGAATAGTGAGGGTGCGAAGCCTTATAAAGACCTAAGTGTTGGTGAGTTTATGGGGTTAAAAGATGCTGTTGATGGCATTGTCCAGCTTGGGCGTGATGTATTAACTACAGAAATCGAAGGACAGAAGCTTACAACACGTGAAGCCTCAGAGCGTGCAGCCGATTCAATCTATGATAATGGCAAAGTTCGTAATGTTAAGCACTATGAAAATATTATTGATAAATCAAAAGAGTTTGTTTCTGGTTTTGATAAGGTTATTACCCGCATGGAGTTTATTTTAAAAGCTCTTGATGGCAATAAGCTTAATGGTGTTCTTGCGCAGATGTTTATGAATCCATTGCAAGAAGCAGAAAATAATGAAGAGCTAATGATGCGTGAAGTATCTGAAAAGCTCAAAAATATAATCGAGAAGAATACTGGTGTTCGTACCAGATGGAGACAAAAGATAACCGATGCGCGCCTTGATGATACATTCACAGTTCGCAATGTAATAACTATTGCTCTGAATATGGGTAATGAGGGCAACCTTGAAAAAATGCTTGATGGTTATAATTGGGAATATGCAGATGTTAAAGCCCTTATTGAGCGCACCCTTACCAAAGAGGATATGGATACGGTTCAGGAAATATGGGATTTAATGGAAACATTACGACCTGATTTACAGCGCGTTCATAAAGAGGTTAATGGCTTTCCTATGGAGATTGTCAAATCTCAGCCAGTAGAAACAAAATGGGGAACATATCGAGGAGGTTACTTCCCTGTAGTTTACGATGTAAAGCGCAGTGATATTGGTGCGCGTAATGCGGAAAAAGTTAGTGTATTTGAAAGTAATTTCATTATCCCTAGCGTTGGTAAGGGCATGACCAAGGGCAGATCCACCTTTACTGGTCCAGTGGATTTAAACTTTGATGCTATAGTTAGTAGCCACCTAAGCAAAACCATACATTTAATTACTCATGGCGCGGCTGTTAAAGATTTAAACAGGATTATCATGCAAGATAATTTTAAGAAGGCAGTCATTGAGGTTGCTGGTACTGAAACATATAGCAAGTTTAAGCCCTGGTTACAGGCTGTTGCCTCAAATAGCGTATATGACAGTCCTGTAGAGGCTCATGACAAAGTTATTAGGCATTTGCGCGTAGCAACCACACAGATGTTTCTAGGCTTCTCTGTAAGCACAGGTGTAAAACAAACACTTGGTATGACAGCCAGTTATGCTTCGGTACTTCGTGGTGAGGTAACTCAGCGTAACTTCTGGAAAGCTAATCGCCAATATTTCACAGATCCCGCCAATGCTTCAAAATTTATTCTTGAAAGCTCTGTATTCATGCAATCAAGAATTAGAAAGATGGATGCTAATATTGCTACGGTTATGGCTGGCGTGTCAAAGCTCAACACTACCTATGACAAAGTAATGTATGCAGGTATGGCGGGTATGGGTTATTCGCAGCTTTACACTGTAGATATGCCTACATGGATGGCAGGGTATAATGAGGGCATGGAGCAATATAACGACCATGATAAGGCTGTTAATATGGCTGATACACTTGTAAGGCAAACACAAGGCAGTGGTGCGGTTAAGGATTTATCCACTTTACAGCGCGGTAATGAAACACAAAAAGCTGCATGGACAATGTTTGGTACGTTTATGATTGGTGTGCTTTATCCAAAATTAAGAGAGCTGGGTATTGATGTATCAAAAGGCCATGTGTTACGTTCAATTTTTTCTTTAACCTCCCTCCTGTTTATTCCTGCGGTATTAGAAGGGCTAATGAGTAGTCCACCTGAAGATGATGAAAGTTGGCTTGAGTGGATGCTTGTTAAGAATATAAGCTATGGGGCTTCATCTGTTCCTATTGCTGGTGGTTTTGTAAATGCTTATTTAGAGGATTATGGTTATTCCATGTCTGCTACGGAAACGCCTATTGATATGTTTATGAGTAATATCAAGAGTGATGATCCAGATAAGTTTGCCAAGGGTTTTGCTGTTGGTGTTGGTGTTGTAACCAAACTGCCTGTATATAAGCCTTATTTGGCATTAGATGAGCTGATAGATCAGGCATCTGGCGAAGAAGATTTGAATGTTATAGAGTTATTACAGCTAAGGAGAGATTCTGATAGGTGATAATTCATATTTATTCTGTTATATTAAAACTAACCTTAATCCAAGGGAGTTGGCATGAGTGTACTTGATCGTATAAATGGACTAAACCAAGGCGTAGCATATAAAGCCCCTGTGAGGGTGGCTACTACGGCAAATATAACCCTGTCTGGTGCGCAGACAATAGATGGTGTTGCTGTTGTTGCTGATGATCGGGTTTTAGTAAAAGACCAAACAGATCAAACACAGAACGGTATATATATTGCATCTGATAGTGGATGGAGTCGCTCGGCTGATTTTGATGGCAATCGTGATGTGACAGAAGGCACAATGTTTATTGTGCTATATGGCTCTACCTCTGCTGGTTGGTTCTATAAGCTAACTACAACATCTGATCCTGTGGTTTTTGGTACAGATAATATTACCTTTGAAATTGTTCTTGATATGTCGGCAATTTCTGCAATCACTGCTTTTGGTGTATCTTTGATTTCTGCAAGCAATGCAAGTGAAGTAAATACTTTACTTGGTTTGGTGATTGGCACAGATGTTCAGGCTTATGATGCTACTCTCACGGCCTTAGCAAGCGCTCTTACTGCCGCCAATAAGATTCCTTATGCTACAGGTTTGGATACCCTTGGTGAGCTTGATTTTATAGCAAGTGATACATTTGCAGGTGCTAGTACTACATCACTTAATGCAGCATCTAATACTAAAACCTACATAGACACGGAAGTCGCTAGTGTAGCCTCCCAAAGATACATAAGCGCAGAACAGACTATCACTTCTAGTGGACCACTCACTTTAACTCATGGATTAACAGTAACTAATCCACACACAATTTCTCTCAGGTATCATCTGGTTTGTCAGACTGCTGAGTACGGTTATTCCGTTGGGGATATCGTACCTATAGATTTTAACATGTCCTCTTTAGGGAATAATCATTACAGTATGGCTGTACTTAACACTACGGAAATAAACATTAGGTATTCCAGTGATGCTAGTGTGTTCAATGCTGGTAATTTTACTACAGGTGCAGTGGAAGCTTTCACAAACGCCAACTGGAAATTAGTAGTAGTAGCTGAGATAGTAAAATAAGATATGATAGGAATATAAATGGCTGACTCAAAAGAACTTTTATTTCAACAATCTCAACGCCTAGACAGGTTTGAAGATCAACTTGGGGAGGTAAGTAAGGCTATAGTTCAAATAGCCAAGACAGAAGAGCGTGTGAGTGTATTGATTGAACAAAATTCTCTTCTATTTAAAAAAATGGATGTTTTCCAGAAAGCTGTTAATGAGATAAAAATCGAGAGTGCGACACAAAAACAATCCCTTGGTTTTTTTGAACGTATTGGATGGATAATCACAAGTGCTTTTATTGGTGGTTTAGCTTGGCTTTCTGGAGGTGTAGGATGATAACTCCTGAAATTGTTAATCGTTGGCGCATTATACCGCGCGTAATGATTAGCCTTTATGGGTATATGTTTTGGCGTGTAGCAGAATGGTTCATGACCTTGCCAGATCCTAACGCTGCGCAATCTGCCTTTGTTTCTGTTATGATTGGCGCTGCTGCAACATTTTTTGGACTGTACGTTAATTCAGGAGCAAGCCTTAAAGAGCTTAAAGAAAGTAAATAATATGAGAATCAGTAAACATTTCACAAGAAAAGAAGCTGAGAGAAGTCAAACAGCAAGGCGGAGAGGTATTGATAATACTATACCTAATGAATTACTTGAAAATGTGGTTAATGTCGCAGAGAACATCCTAGAGCCTGTTCGTGTCCATTATGGTGTACCGTTTAGTCCGTCGTCATGGTATCGCTCTGAGGGTCTTTGTTTGGCTATAGGATCTAAAGCAACATCTCAACATGCTAAAGGGCAGGCTGTTGATTTTGAGGTTCCTGGTATTAGTAATTTTGAGGTAGCTGAGTTTATTATAGAGAATCTTGAGTTCGATCAATTAATTCTTGAATATTACGATGGAATTAATCCTAACAGCGGTTGGTTGCATGTATCATACAAGGATGTATTAAATCGTGGAAACATTTTGCGATTTGACGGCCATCGTTACAAAGAGGGTTTATCATGATTGCGATCGTACAATTTGTTATTAGGTTTAGGTATATTTTTATTATTGGAAGTGCGCTTGTTGTGGTGTCTGGCTCATGGATTCATGGGTTTTATAAAGGTAAATCATATGGCCAAGTCAAAGTGATTACTAAAATCATTCAGGCTAATGCTGAGAGTAGGAAAGGATCGATTAATGTTAAAAGAGAAGAGCAAAGTCTTGACAGTGTTAAGCTTGATAATGAGCTGTGCCGTCTTGCAATCGTGCGCCAAAACAGTGGTTGTGAATAATCATCCTGACTGGCTTGAGGTCGGAACGATATCATTAGAAGATACTGAGGAAACAAAGCGGTGGATGTACCGTTATGAAAGTAATAGATTAAGAGAAGTTAAGTAGAATCAACTTTATTTAACTCTATGTTTTCATAGTCTTTGTATTCCAATTCCGACATTCTACGCTGAGCATTGTAAGAAGAAAAAAACTCCTCCTCTACTTTATCAATAATTTGCGGTGTGAATGGTGGACTAACAGGTTTATTGAGTAGTACGGCTGTTACTTTAAATTTGCTCATTGTTAATACCTTTCATTAAATGGTTCATATTTTATCTCCTGAAATTTAATCCTAAAAAGGTATATTATCTTCTGGTGTGTTGTTTGACGCTATTTTCTCTGCGTATCCACCAACAACACAGAGTAAAAATTGTTGCCATTCTTCCGCTGATAGTGCGGCTAAGTTTGTTTTTCCTAGCCAATCTAGGTACTCACCTCCCATATCACCACCATGTAATGCTGCTTCTATTTCATTTGTTGTTGGATCTACCATACCTTTTAATTCCTTTAATATGTTTAAGTGTTTCATTGAGCAGGCCCTTCCAGACCTACCGCTTTCTTTTGCAAGTATTGGATCATATCCAAAACTTCTTGCTTCTCTGGGGCATATAGAGCATTTCATCTGCCTATAAACTCCGTTTTAGTTTCCTTATCTCCGAATAAATACCAAGCGCAATTATCTTTGGCGTCGTGTGGGCTGTCTTTTATCCATTTAACTCTGCCTACACTTACAATTTTTGAGCAGTATTTTAGTAATTCTGGTGTTGTTTTACAGCTGTTTCTTTTGGCCATATTTTTATGTATAGTGTGTGCCCAATCAGCGTCGAACAATAACCATGTTGGGGCTTGGACTCTCAGGTGATTGATTAGCGGGTGTAATATTTCTCTAGTCCAGGGCGGGTTTGTGATGAAACAATCTATATTTCCAGTTAACAATGTAAGTGCATCTTTTTTCTCTATCCCATCAGCTTTAGGATCTATATCTCTAGCTCTAGCGCAGACATGGCCATGTGGCTTTAATTGTTTTATCAACGCCCCATCGCCAGCGCAAGGCTCACAGTATCTTGTTTTTGGATTTAAATAAGGAAGTAAAGGAGTCACCGCCCTTGGATCCCAAGTGGTATACAGATCGTTCTTTCTTCTTTTGAAATCACTACGCTTGCCCAAAATCATACTCCAATATATCGTCAAATTTTCCATTAGGTCTTACTAATATTCTTGTTGGTTTATCAAGCGTCTTCATAGCTTCCGCTGCTTCTTCCGCGCTTTGTGGTATGGCCGCCGCGCTACCTCCGCGTTTAATCCAGAAGCCAGCGAATCTTGTTTTCATTTTAGGGTTTTCTGGGAATACCCATTCAGGATAACTAGTTACGCCAACGTGATAGGATATCTTAATTGAATCTGGTTTACCTGTTTTCATATGAATATCATAATAAACATCATCCACATCATACCATACCGATTCAATTTGGCTGGATAGTATGGCGGCTTTACTGCTATTGGTTTCCACGTTTGGTTCTGGTTCTGGCCATTCATACCCGCAATCGAAGCACACGCGAACTGCCGCATGGTTTAAGCTTAGGCATTTAGGGCATTGTTTTATTGGTGCGTCTCCTGTGCCATTGCCCGGTGCTTTTACTTTTACATTATCTATGGGGCCAAGGGCTTTTACAACCCCGCCAAAATCCAATACCATACAGTTAGAAACTAACAACCCTTGGCAAGTGAAGCGATTTCTGGGTCCGGCATTGAGAATGTCCCATACCTGCCTTTTGGTTTGCTTGATTTTAGGTTGAAAAATCTGCACTCTATTTCTTGGAAAGAAAAACCCTTGTTTAATAGTTTTATTATTGTATCGTCTGCGTAACGCACGTTTGGAAATTGATCTCTGAATAAATGCATTTGTCTTGTACCAAAACTGCATCGCTGATTGTTCATATTTATAATAGCTCGAACAAGACGAAGATTCCCCGGCTCGTAATGACCGTTGTTGTCTATTCTGTCTATTTGTAAGGACCGATCCAAACCAAGATTGTCCATTATGTATTTGCCCATTAAGCTGGGGCTGCCAAACCTGAACTTGATTCCTCTTGCCCCATAATTTGGGTAACTTAAATCCTTCTTGTTTGTGCATCTCTGCTTCGCAGTAACACATCTCCGCTGTAGCCATTTTGGGACTCCAAGAACGGGCTTGCTGATATTTGTGATCCGTCCACATTTTCTGCACCCAGCAGTTTTTTTCCTCAGCGTATCCACAGCTTTTTCTTCCAGCCTCCCACATCCATTGCATAAGGTTTCTAAATACGGACGTGATCTCTCGCCCTTTCTTATAACCACTCCTGTTGTAACCACTATCGAGCTTGATTTCCATCCCACCATATCCTGTAATACTGATGGGTATTTGTTTGGCGGCGCATTCTTTAAATTCTTTCCATCCATATTCTGTCCACACCTTATGATCGGGCGTTGCTATCAGCCCAGCATACTCAATTGTATTTTGGATACCTTTTGACACTATACCACCATGCCTCACAAATGCAACACCATCCCAAACTTTCATTTGTTTTGTTATTTTTTCAATCGGTACCAACCCTATATCGGTTAGAATCTTTTGCCCTTCGGCAATACAATCTGGTTTGGCTGATGAAGCGATCGCGGCCAGTCGTAGCTCTTTGGTCGGTAGGTTTCCGATAGAGCCATCAACCAACCTCATTCCACGGCCAACAATCTGAACATATGACGATGGGGCGCGTAGTGGGCGCATAAGAACAACGAGATCAATGCAGGGGATATCGATTCCTGTTGTCATCGTCATCACATTGACAACGCCATCAACTTCCTTGCGCTCAAACTGGCCAAATATTATATCACGCTCTTCTTCTTTGGTGTCTCCTGTAATTAGCGCGAAGTTTAATCCACGCCTTTTAAATTCCTCCACTGTGTTTTCCGCGTGCTTAACAGTAACACAGAAAACTAGCGGGTAGTTTCTAGTTTCCATGTGGTGGATTACCTCAGTTACACAAGCCTCTGTAATTTCGCATTTGTTCACAGCTTCATCAAGTTGAGACACAACAAAATCTCCGCCACTCATACCAACACTAGAAACGTCCATTTCAATATTGGTTTTTGGTGTTATTACTGGCGTTAGGTATCCCTCCTCTAGCAAGTGCAGAACTGGTATTTCAAAAGCTATATCTGTAAATAAAGGATTCTTACCCTCAGTTAGATATCCTTGGTTCTGTCTGTAAGGTGTGGCCGTGTATCCGCATATTTTTAATTTAGGGTTGATTATCATCAGCGCAGCAATGAACTGTCTATACATTGTTGCTTGATTGGGGGAGATTAAATGTGCCTCATCAATTAAAATTAAATCGACATGGCCAACGATAGAAGCCTTGCGATATATCGACTGTATCCCAGCAAATAATATTTTGGCGTGATGGTCTTTCCTGCCAAGGCTCGCACTATAAAATCCAAGTGGTGCATGAGGCCATTGCTTGATCAGTGTCGCGGCATTCTGTTTTAAAAGTTTAGCTACATGAGCTAATACTAATATTCTAGTTCCTGGGTATAGGGTACAAGCCCGCTTGGTAAATTCAGCGATCATTAAAGCTTTACCACTGGCTGTAGGAGCAACGATTAATGGATTACCATCGCTTATAGCCCAATAATCGAAAGGTGCGCGGATTGCCTTTTCTTGATATGGTCGGGGGGTGAACATTGTTAATAAAACATATCGGGTTGACGATATGCCTCCTCTATACGCTTATAGGCTATATCGAAGTATTTTTCTTCTAGCTCTATACCTATAAATTTACGCCCCATTTTGGCGCAAGCTACCCCTGTTGTGCCACTACCCATGAAGGGGTCAAGGATTATTTTGGTGTCTTTAGGCAGGTTATCAATACACCACTCCATGACCTCTACAGGCTTTTGTGTTGGGTGTTCTCTTACATCATCGCCTTTGCGTATCATACCATTCCACATGTATCTTTTTATCCTTACAGCTTTCTTTAAGCTTGTCCACGCCATCTCAGCATCAGCAAAGTCATTAGCCCCATTCTCTTTATCCCATATTAACCAGCAAGATGTGGGCGGGAGAGGGAAATAGTTACCACCAAATATAATTTGTTCACCACTACAAGCCATCATTAAATCAAGGTGTTGCTTTCCAATAGGATATTTATCCCAATCATGCACCCCATAATCTCTTTGGTCAGCTAATGCCTTTGACTTCCCACCGCTTTTTCTCTGTCGTGACTGAGTTTTTTTACTATTTTCATTTATCCCATAAGGTGGGTCAGTCACAACAGCGTCAACCTTATTAATCCCCAGCATAACCTCCATACAGTCCCCTAAGTACAGCGTACAATCACCAATTATTTCTTTTATCATCCCTCATCCCTCCAAACGCTTCCATCTTCCATAGTGTACTCAATCCAATTTTCTTCTGGGCTAGAATCTATAGGCTCACCAGGAACAAGTGTTGGGTTGTATCTGTGGCTTTTGCAACCTCTTTCTTGGTGGGCGTAGTCTAGCGTTGTATCATTGTTTATATCCCTTAAAATCCCGCAGCTCCATGTACCATCCCTTTCAGCAGTAACATGGGCACACGTCCTGCAATTCCTATCAGCGGCCTCACGCCCCCTACAAAGCTCTTTAAAGTCACAGAATAAACATGGTGGCATTTTATCGCTATCACTAAACTTTTCTGGTGCTTCATCAGAAAATATAATTCTTTCGGCTTTGGCTTTTAGTTTAATAGCCTCCGCTGGGTCTGCTTCTGTTCGGACACCTATCTGTTTCCTGCCCCCTGGTGTTGTGACTGTCATCCATGAGCGAGTAAGCCCTTCGTAGTCCATATATAAAACCTGTTGCGCGTAATAAACGATATCCCATATTGATAAAGCTGATTTTTCATTGATCGCCTTTAGCTTCTCAAGCTTGGCAAATTTCTTGTCATTTACCGCTTTATTTTCCCATAGGTGGAGTGTCGCTGGGGCTTGAAGTAATCCCAATAATATTCCATCGGCGTGCCCTCTGAGGTGTCCTCCAAAATCTTTCCATCCAATTTGTCTAGTTGAATCGCCTGACGCTGTGGTTTGTAACTCTAGTTGAGGCACAGCCTTTATACGCTCAGCTACTAAATCCTCTGTACGGTGTCCGTCCTCAAAATAACGTAGGGTTTGAGCTTTGAATTTAATTGTTTTCACCCAGCGGAATCCATACCAAAGCTCACGAGAGCATTCTTTACCAAGTGAAGACATTCCTAAGTACGGTCTGCGCTTTTCTTCTGTTTGCGCGGCCTCTTGTGCTTTATCCATGGCTTCGAGGGTTGGGCATTGTGTGGTGACTGGTAGTTTCATGTTATCCTCGTGATTAAAAAGGCGGAGCCGTCTTGTGAATGCTATTGATTATTTACACTCCAACATTCCTTGGAACGAAGTAACGGACAAGACGGCTCCATAAAAAAAGTGCCAGCATATATTACCCGCTGGCTAGGATCCCTCAGCTTACTTATGCCAAGGAGCTGCGGCCTGTGCGGAAGTCGCAGGTGGTGCAGTAGTAGTAGGTGGTGCTACATTGTTTGTTGCTGGTGGTGTAGAGGCGGCTTGTGTAACAGCTCCAGCAACAGGGCTATAATCAGCGATGTAAATTTCACCAATACTTTTGCCTTTAGTTTTTTTCTTTACTACAGCTACCGCACGTTTTTGCAATAAGGCAGCGGAATCATTTGTGCCGGGAACCTGTGCGGCCATACGCAAGGTATTAAATTCCTCACCAGCAATTTTAACTGCAATAGGATTGCTGTTCCAAAAGTTTAAAATAATGGTAAAATCAGCACCTTTTTGTGGGCCATCATCCACAACACAATTGTATTGAAGATATTTATTAGCTGGATTTGATTTTGCCTCCTTTATTTCTTCAGTAAGGATAATGAAGGGATGCTCACCTTCATCTAAAGGAAATCCGCCTCCTCCCATTTTAGGTGAGTTGTCATCAAAGTTTTGTCCTAAATCTGCCATGTTATTTAGCTCCTGTTTTTTTAGGGTTAAAGTAAGGGATATGTTTAGTAAGTTCATTCCAATCCAGCGGCATTTCCGCTGGTAAAGAATAGCGGTTTTTGGCTACGAACGCGGGGCGTTCCTCAGTGAACATAATTCGCTCACCTGCACCAACAGCTCGAACATTTTTCTTGTCCTTGCCATCTTTAATGGTGGTAACTCTGTAGTTAGCAAACAACACGATATCACTGTGTTCTAGTAATTTACCCGCAGCCTTATCCTGAAGCTTGATTTGATAGCGGTCATACGGCTCTGTAGTGGGGTCATTATATTTCTTGGCAATAGAGTGTGCTGTTTGAATAATTGTCATACCCTTCTCATTGCGTAGATAATTTATCGCGTCGATGTATTCTGACCAATAAGTTAAAGCTTCAACATAGCCTCTGCCATAACCAGGATCCTCAATACTTGTCCAGTTATTAACTTCACAAGTATGTTGCCATATAAGCGGCTCCATCCAATCAAGAGAATCCTCCACAAGAGTTTTGAAGTCGTGTTCCTGTGTTGCTAGAACAGTTAAAGCGTCCATTACTTCTGCATAAGAATTGCACAGAGGAAAATGATCTGACTCTAATAATCCTAGACCGTCTTCTGTTAAGATAAAAATTGGATTTGGAGCATCAGCACCAAACTTGGTTTTACCAATACCTTGAACACCATGAATTAGTATTCTTGGAGGTAGATGTGATGCGCCTTTTTGAATTGATTTTAAATCGAATGCCATTACACACTCCCCTCTACAAGTTTAATTGAGATTTTACGCTTGCCTGGTGTAACGCTGCGAGCTGGAGCAAATACCTTTTGAATTGCTTTTGGCCATGCATTAAAGGTAGCTTCAGGAATTGAACGCTTAACAGTTATATACTCTTCAGGATCTTCCTCCCAATCATCACGGATAACCTTCTCGCCAGCTTTCATAGCGTCAGCATCCCATTTAACATTTTTGGGGGTTTCAGCTTCTACCACATAACCATCTTGGCTATCGTCATTGAAGGTTGCCTTACCATAAATACTTTCCTTAGCCTTATAAGCTTCAGCCATTGGCTTAGCATAACGCTTATTAAGGATGCTGTTATATATAGTGCCAATATCTTTAATTTTAGTGGCTTCAATAACAATCTCTTGCTGTATTAATAGCAGTTGATCTACTGTGAGAGCCTCTAAATCTGCGGGGGTCATCGTTAGAAGATCCTCCATAGAAATTGAATTTTTCGTCATAGTTCTTTCCTTGTAGTTATCTATGGTAACTCATGTTGAGTACCTAACAACAACACTAAAGATATGTTGAATCTATGTCAACAGTTTATTTGTATTTTTTATGATATCCACTCATCAAGAATAGCGAGTGCTTGATCTACAGCGTCTTGTGGGCAGTCAGCCTTAATCACACGCACATCATGGCCAAGTGAGCGCAATAGTTTATGGCGGGCTTTTTGAGTTTTAGATACTGATCCGCGTTTAGTTTTTAGTTCTATCATGCCAAGTCTGCCATCACCAAAGTATAACCTTAAATCGGCTTCCCCTGCTCTCATGCCAGACATTTTAGCTTTTATAGCTTGTTTTCTACTTGTTCTTAAGCCATTTTGATCTGCTGCGAATGTGAATTTTGCTCCTGCAAGTTCTGCTTTATGCAGGGCTTCCGCAATAGCCATCTGCAAATGATCTTCTTTCCATGATAGACTGGGATTGCTCCATAGGTGACGATTTAGTATGGATAATTTAGGCATTCAATAAATCCGCTGGGTTGATTTCAATTTTATGCTCTTTAGCCAGTCCAATGAATTTTTTCTGTAGGTCAGTGCTAAAAGTTCCACGCTTCATGGCGTGATGAAGGGTGGTGCGATCTATATTTATAGCCTCAGACATTTTAGGTATTGATCCGTTGAAAGTAGGTAGAAATTTATCAACCATCTTCTCTACACGATTTTTTTCAGTAGTCATTATTTAATCCTAATTAAGTTGTGCCGCCGCACAATTAATAGGATAGAGGATAGTTGAAGGAATGGCAACATTAAAGTTTACATCACCACCAAACAATTACTTGGCCTTGTCACTGCGACATAAAGCATTTGCATCATTTCTTTAGTTCTTGGGTTTTTAAGGATATCATCCAGTATAAGAAACTGGTTTTCAAAAGTCGATCCTTGCGAGCAATGAACAGTCATTGCGTAAGGATGGCGTAGATCAGCATAATAATCTACATATGAAAAGAATAACGGCCACATTCCACCATGAGCTTTTGCTGCATCTCTGAGCGTAGATATATTCCTTTTGTGTGTGGCGTCATCATCTACACAATAGGCTGTTTCCTCACCCTCTTCATATGAATCTAATCTCACGGCCCAGCACTCAACAGGATCAATTAAATTTTGATTAGCGGCATAGGCTGCGGTTACTGCTGCATCCCTACCACATGGCCTATAAGGGACAGTTTCACGATACAGCTCCTTAACATTAAGCTCCTGATTGACGTAAAAGGATTCCATCGCGTTATTCCTTAGCACAACAGTTTGATTGGGCATGAATGGTGTATCTGGATTATTATAGATATTGTTATAAGCCATTTTATTTATCATATTAACAGTTCTATTTGTCCATGCAACACAACGAAACTTATCGTTATCTTTTTCAAAATCTTTGGATTTAAAGGAATCCATCATCCATTGTAAGCCCACTTGGTATGGTGCCTCAATAATACCTGTGTGATCTTTCATATCAAAAGATTGCTTTAGACGATCCAAGTCAAAAGTTCCCGCGTCGATCATTTCTCTAAGTAGCATACTGGCCGCGATAATGGGATTTTCAGAAGCCTGACGTATTACAGTTTTAAGTTCTGTGCATTGCCCAGCATGAAAGGCTCCTGATTCTACCTCGCCAACTGGAGGTAATTGTGCTGGATCACCAATAGTTATAAATGATTTGCATAGTCTATTGAGATATTTCAAAAGTTCATCACTAACCATTGATCCCTCATCAATAATAATAGTTCTATATTGCTTAGCGCTAGACGCTCTACCGCTCTTTAGGATTCTCTTTCCGCCACTAGAGCCAACAGTTAAACCAAGCAATTTAAAAGTTGTCATTATATCTACATCAATATTTGCATCACGCATTTTACGGCGTATTACATCTACAGCTTTATTGGTTGGAGCTGTAAGGCAGATATTATAGTCCTTTTTTTTACAGCGTTTTACCAATTCAATTAGGCTATAAGTTTTCCCCACACCAGCATATCCCTTAATTACATAGCGTTTTTGATGCTCTATTGCGTCCATAGCTGATGATACGGCATGTTCTTGCTCGTCGGTTAGATCTATATGATTCCTCACGTCAAAAACTCCAAAATCATATAAATTAAAACCAAAGTGCCAAATATAGAGCTAGCTAATATATAAAAGTCTAACCATTCAAAGCCTTCGCTTTCTGGCTCTTTTATATTAAATGCTCTGGCCAAATATAGGGGGTGTGATAGGCGAGCTGGATTCATGTGGGGATAAACACACCCGCCTACCACTATCCTGACTAATGCAGGAATACTGTTCTAAATTCTCTTGCTCCTGTAGCTGCATTAGGTGTAATTCCCAACGAAGCTCTCGTAATCTTTTATCAAGGCAACCGCTTGGATCGCCGTAAAGATTACGCATCTCATAGATTTTTTCTGATTTCTCTAATATCTTATTAGATTTAATGTCTACAAAATCAATTATTTTCATGTCCCAAAAAGCTCCTTAACGATTGCAGTTATAATAATAACATTTATGTTGAATTAGTGTCAACAGGTATTTCATAATAATAACCATCAATACCCTGCCTAGAATAAACATATTTTTTAAGCCTGCGTCTATATATCATCGGCTCTTGTTCTGGATGGGCTACGATTACATCACCATCATCATTAAGTATCATCAGCATCACCTCTTCTATGGCGCTATCCGGCCATCTTTCAGGAATTTTCAGCTCGTATTCAAAATGTCCGTAAACTTTTAGTGTTCTGTGTGCCATCACTTCTCCCCCTCTATAGCAATATAAGCCTCTCTTGGTCTACCTCTTTTACCCGAAGCTACCCGCTCATGTGTAACAAGCTCCGCAGATATAAGCGCATCCATTATATCGCCCATATCTCGTTTGCGGTGTTTCGAATATGGTGGTGTTTTTTGCATATCACTCCAACTCACGCCATGCTCACCAGTGCCTCGGATAGCCTCTAATACTTCTTTTTTATCGGCTTCAAAAGAAGATCCAGACATTTTCATTTTAAGAACATCTGCTGATTGATTAACCGCAAAGCGCACATATTTTACAGCCCAATTAATAGCCTCAATACCAACAATACTAGCCATAGGATCAATAGCTAGTTGCACAATTATAGATATCCTCATTGCCATTTCTTTGGCACGCCCTGGTAGGGCCTCTAAACCAAAACGCTCTAATTTATTGGCAAGATCAACGCACTCTTGTGAATAGGACCTGAGCATGGCTATAGAATCGCCATGAAAGGCCATTGTAATAAAGCTTGGCTCATTAACGGCGGTATCACTGGCTCCGAGATTATACCCTGCACGATCCTGTAGGGTTTCAATCCAATTGGTAATTTTATGTGGAACATCAATCATATCTTTATCATCGTGAACCATGCGCGGCATATTTGATTGGTGGATTATAAATCGCCCTAAGAATCCATCCGCAACGGCGTCACTGCGTAAATTAGCAAAAAAAGCAACTGGTGTTGTCATCCCCAGTAATGTTACCGCTGGGTTTTTAATGTGCCTGTCACTCATTTCTTTGGCTTTTTCTTTGGTCAGTGTCATTGTACTGTAACTGCTAGGGCGCATTGTCCCATGACAACGACCTATAGCTTCCATGAGCTGTGTGTTTGCCTCCATGAGTTGGGTGTTTTTGTTTCCTTGAGCAGCTTCCAGATATCGTCCAAACTCATCGATAATTGTAATGTGTTTGGGTGCGCGAAGTAGGGCAGAAAACACAGCTCCAGCACTAGTATATCCTGATCCGTTAATATAATCATGGAGTCCTGCTTTTGAGAGAATATCTTCGATGACGGTTTTACCGTGTTCTTTTCCTGTTCCTGATTTAGCTATATTTAAAAAATAAAGCGATGTGTGATTGCCTTTGGTTGATCTGTAATTCCTGCCCATAACAATAGAGCCAATAGCTAATGCTGTTTGCACAGCGAATCCTGGTTGCGGAGCGCGTGCAGTAACGTTGTAATAGTTTGCTATATCCCCTAAAACTCCTGGTGGTGATAATAATTCTGCTGGCATATCCTCATAATCTGTCTTTTTGATATATAGAGCTGGCTTCTCTTCAATGAGTTTTTTGACAGTCTCCAACCCCTCTAATGTGTGGAGGTCATTAAAGTCTACAGGCTTACTGGAGGTATCTTGAAAGATAGGAAATACAATACGGCATTGAGTAGCTTCACTGGCCGCAATTCCCTTAGATCTGCCCGTATTTACGTCCTTCCATATGTCATCATCGCCACAAATAATAACATTACTGTCTGGGTTTTGATCTTTTGCTGTGTTTGTAACATCAAGTAAATTATTGGCGTTATAGGCACAATATACTTTTGCACCTGTAGCTTCATTAATACTGGCTGCTGTGGCGAATCCTTCTGCTACATAAACAACATCACCAGTCCCCTTTATGATGTGATAGCCACCACTAGTTTTTCCCTCAACCAAGAATTTCTTTTTCTCGCCCTTAATTTCCTGAAGGGATGCAATCGCTCCGTCTATTGTAACGGATAGTATGAGCCATCCATTTCTAATACGTGCGCCATGTGGTTTTATTTGTTTACGCGCTAGATACTCATGGTCTTCTGGCGCTGGGTCTGCATTATCCCAAATGGCCTGTGCTTTAATGGCCGCACGTTTATATGATTCCTCACGTTCTATTTGACGATTGATAACTGCTCTCTCAATTTGTTCATTGAATAAAGCTGTTTCTGTGGGAGACATTACGTTTTTACGCTTAGACGTCCACACAATACGCTCTTGAGATGGCTCTCTCCAATTGCCAAAAACACCAACACCAACCATGGCGCCAGGGCGGTAATCATCCTCAAACTCTGAATACCAGTACCAACCAGCTTTAGCTGATCCCTTATCGCCTGGTGTAGCAAACTTAACAACGCGGTCAATGTCTGGGGTGGCGTCTTTAATAGTGAAGCCGTAAGAGCGGAGTTCGGACATAAAGGCTGTGCGTGGGTCTTCCTCAGTGATAGTTTCTCTCTTCATTTTTCCAGAGAGATCAAAATTTGATAAATCAGTCACTTATTTTTGTTCCTTTTAGCTTTTTCATATTCTTTACCTGATAAAGTTACCCCATTTTTAAAGTCTTCTGGTAGTAGTCCATTATTACAATGGGGGCAACATGGGACTGTGCGTTTTTTTCTCCACGCCTTGTCAAGAATTTTCCCTGCTATGGTTCTTATTTTGAAACTCTCAATTTCATTAAGCTCTTTTTCTCTTGCTCTGATTTCTCCATCTTTTCGAGCAAAATACTTAACAAGTATTACAAATGCGTCAAACGGCTCTACATCATGCTCACAGTCCTTGCACCATATCCTGCGCTCTTTTTCATCGTAAACAACGCGGTAATGATTGCATGAAGAAACGTTCCTTCTGGTCATACCACGGGCTACGCGATAATCTCCAATATCTACAACTCTAC
>Ga0316206_1000738_pt1 | contig 37582 bp, 33 predicted proteins | sample 6monthpyrite_MG_FD_204942 | JGI IMG/M metagenome (GOLD analysis project Ga0316206, IMG submission 204942) | Microbial mat bacterial communities from mineral coupon in-situ incubated in ocean water Damariscotta River, Maine, United States -... | ecosystem: Environmental > Aquatic > Marine >...
AGTTACCGATTTAAAGACTCAACTAAAAATAAGGAGAAAAAAATAAAAGAATAAGCCATAATTGGCTTAAATAGGCGGGTCAATATTCAGTGCAAATGGTGGGTCAGATTTGCGTGCAATTTAACACTAGACACCTTTTTATTCTTTGTGTCACCTAAACTGATATGAAATGCAAAGTATAAGAAGAATAAAAGCCATATTTTTTAAAAGGGGACGGAGGGATTACTTTAAATTGATCATTTTCTACTCTGAAGGATTCGACCCTTCAAAGCGACGGCATTGCGGACTTGCTATGAAAGTTGGTCGTCACTAAATTACGCCGATACCGCTCGCCGTGTCAGCGGTGTGAACGAAGATTTCGAATGTCTGCCTCTAGGCGACTCCGGCCACACAGATATCGTTGTCGATGCTCGCGAAACGATTTTCGTGACCGTCGGGAATGGGTCGAAAATGCTCTGTCAGTGAAAATAAACGAAGGTCCGTTAACAATAAAATTTTTACTGACTGTAAAATTTGTTTAAGGTCGCTTAATGATTGATGGCGGAAGTTATAGTTGTCGTATGAAAGGTCCGCTTTCCTGACAGGCTGTGTAAAAACTAAACGTCAATTTCGAAAGTGGTCAATAGAGACATTTATTAACCTATAGTTGAACAAAAGTGGGTTTTGTTTTTACTGTTTTGTCATAAGAGCAGGTGTATTTAGGGATGAGCTCCCACTGACTTAAAATATTTTGTGTTTTTACACAGCCTGCTGATTAGGCAGACCTTTTAATGATGGTAAAAGATCAAAGCCACATCGAGGCAATGGTATGGTTACACGTGTACTTACTGAAGAAGGGCAAGTAGTACTCACCTATTTAGAGAGTAATGAGTCGGAAGTTTTACTGCGTGGCAGTATAGAACAATGCAAACAAGATTTAAAAGACAAGTTCAAGTTATGCCCTGGTGCTAACTGGGTCTCTGATACCCAGTTTGAAGTGATCATTGATCAAGGTGACGGGGGATCCCTGATGATGGACAATAATAGAATAACGACTACTATCGATATCAGTTAAGAAATCAGATAAAGAAGTTATGGCAAAATGACGAAATATGAGATCGGTGGCTCACAAAGTTTATATCAAGCAGGATCGAATGATCAGGTTCTAGCTAATAAGCTGGGTATAACCGATATTGCCGATATAGATGAAGCAGAGCTGGTACTTTTGGGGAAGCTCTATGAAGATGTGCTACTAAATAATTTACCACTAAATTCTATTACAGTAACCGATATTAAAACCTGGCATCGTCGTTGGTTAGGTAATGTATATGAATGGGCTGGCGATGAGCGCTCGGTTAATATGAGCAAGGGAGACTTTCCTTTTGCGGCTGCTGGACAAATATCTCAATTATTAAATAAGTTTGAGCAGGATTGCCTCAATAACTATACACCAAGTATCGGCTTAAATAATGAGTCAATAATTGAAGCCATTGCTGTTACACATATTGAGTTTATTTTGATACATCCATTTCGTGATGGAAATGGGCGATTATCTCGTTTTTTAGCCGATGTAATGGCAGTACAGGCCGGGCTTCAGCCGCTGGATTATACAAGCTGGGATCAGAATAAGAATGAATATTTTGCTGCGATTCAGCAAGGTATGGCCATGAACTACGAGCCGATGAAAGCCTGGGTTAAGCGGGCAATAGAAGCCTAACTAGCCAGTAATAGACGCTGATATTTGCTTTTTTTAGCTTTTAGGATAGCTTCCAGCTTTTGAATAGTCTGGCCTGTCTCAATGGCCGTAGAGCTTGCTACAGCGCGTACTATACGAGAACGTGAGGCCTTGATTGATGGCTTGATTTTAGTGGACATTGGGTATGGCTCAAAACAGATTTCAATAGACATATTATAGTCTATATAACGATTTATGACACTATATGTCGTATTTTATCGAAAAGAGATACATTACCGGAGAGTAGTAAAAGTGAGTGCGCAGTGGCCAACCTATTTTGGCCACTGAATTAAAGATTTCCCAGTCATAGGGGATGTAATATAAATCATAAAAAAGACTTTCTGCCTCAGATCTAACCTACATTCAGCAATTGATTTAAATACCCGTCCGCACTGTTTACCGCTGCCTCAGAAAATGGTTTGGCTTTCTTAATACGGTTTATGCTGCGCTTTGAGTGCAAGGCATCCCAGAGGTCGTTTCGCTTCTGGGTGTTGATCCAGAAATCAGGCGAATTCCCGAAGACAATAGATAACATCACCGCAGTTTCAACAGTCACACGGGTTTTATTGTTACACAGCTCATTAGCAGTTTTACGGCTGACTCCCAGGGCATCAGCCAATTGCTTCTGATCCATTTCCAGAGGCTCCATAAATTCCTCTGTTAACATTTCCCCGACACTGACGGGTTTACGTTTAGTTAAAATCATCATATTCACCTATAACTATGGTTATCAAGATAGATATTCATTGCCTTGCCTTCATTTCCATCCCAGCCAAAGACTAAACGCCATTGAATATTCACTCGGATAGAACACTTATCTTTAAGCTTGCCAGACAGCTTTTCAAAATGGTTACTTGGTGGAGACTTTAAATCAGCATCACATTCAGCATCATCAATTAACTGAAGCTTTCTAAATAGCCGTGTTTCCAGGTCTGCCGGGATTTTCTTAGAATGGATATCGTCTTTATAAAAAGACTCAAGCCACTGATCCCGAAAGCTACTAATCAAGTAAATCCCCTTATCTATTTTAGGTGTAACAGTGTAACGTGTACTGTTACACAATGCAACCAGCCCATCATAGGAGGGCTGGGCGCTAGAATCCGCTCTCTACTCAAGCGTAACTACTCTAGCTATCCGCCTTATAAATCCCCACATCTGAAATCATAGAAAAGACTTTAAATACTCAACCGCTTTAGAGGCTTCAGCAGCCGCTTTAAAAATAGCTTTTTTATCATCCTTTAAAATCTTAAGCCAATGTTCTATATAACCCGCATGACGAACTTCACCCGTAATACCAAACTCAGCACAAAGAAAAGCCGCGCCCAATTCAGCAACCAGTTCCTCCATAGAGTAACCCGCATCACCAAATCGATTAGACATGTCTCTATCCAAGCGGGTTTTGTGTCCTGTCCAGTGCACCAATTCATGGAACAACGTTGCATAATAACTCGTAGTAGATTCAAACTTACTAATAGGCGGCATATGTACCCAATTCATACCAGGAACAAAAGCAGGGGAGCCCGGCACCAGTTTAACCCCTGTTAATTTTATAAAATCTTCGACACTCGGTAATTTTTTTCATGATCTTCAGGCAACTCATCCGAAAGCCCATCGATCTGGTCAATATTAAAAACATTAAAAACCCTAACCATAGGAAACGATTTTTCTTCCATTACACCCGATGAATTTTCAGCCTCTTTAATTAACGACTTATAAAATATTACCGGTATACTTTTTTCACCCTTACGAACACAGGCACCGGCTTGTTTAGCGTGTTTGTATGTACACCAGCGATACGACGAATAACCCAACTCACCCCCCATCAACCATAAGATCAAAGTATTAATACCGTTATACTGTCTACCCGTAACACAATTCTCAGGAAGCCCAGAAAAACTACTCCATTCTTTAACCCAGGGCAAAGCACCTGTTTCAATTTCACAAACAATCTTATCAGTTACTTCCTGGAATATATCTCTAGCCATTTCATTACCCCTTATTAAATTATTTAAAAACATATTTCCGGGGGGCGAAAAAAGACTGAAAGGAAAGCGAGGTAACGAGCGGTTTTTGCAGGGTGTTCTGATGAAGTCCAGGGAGGGTGATCGCCTGATCTGCATACATGCAGCAAAGCGTAATACGGAAGATTAGGGATACCCTGGATGCAAGCAGGTTCCCTGCTATGCTAGACCCCCCAACGGGATCTGTGCAGTCGCGAAAGCGACTCCTTTGAAGGGCGTGAATATGGACAATGACGCCCAATGACATGGATGTTAAAAAAACCACTGCATATCAATCTACCTGCCGCAACAGTCCCTTTACGGGACGCCAGTGAAGGCCGGTAGTTTGATGTGGTTTAGAAACGCAGTGCGTAGAATGTAGCAGGTGAGACCCGAAGGGAGAAAACACCAGGTCTTTTTCAGGGGGTTGAGTCTTTGATATCAGCGCGTGATTGGGGTATTGGGGACATCCCCATATGGCATTGTTGGAAGAGCATGGTCCGTGTCCGCAACACCGTAAAACTTTTGCCCCGGTTCGGAGATTATTAGATTAAAGGAATGTTGCAGTATCAACTCTAATAGGTGTTTTCACATCGGACTCATAATTAAATGAGTCTGAATCTTGTACTGTCTCAGTTTATTTCCATCAGGGTCTGGTAGCTGTTTTTCACTTAAAGATTCTGTACTCTGCAGATGTATCATCGCACCTATCTCTAATAGTCATAAATAACTTCATTCTATTATTCTCATGGCATGCTGCTCTCACTCTCTAGAGGTATTGATTAACCGGCATTGTGGGAAACGATGCTGAGGGACTGTTATTTCCAACTCAATACACAAGTAACTCTGATACTAATTTCTAGATGATTAGATCTAGATCTTTTTTGGATCTAATGATGGATGTGATTGACCTTCCCCGCTTGTTAGCATCTTTGTAAAGGAAGTACTCAACTAGTGTTACTGTAATTTGGTGATGAGAGTTGCGATGTAAATGAAAAAGAATAAAGCAATTTCTCAGATCTAAAAAGTAAGTATCGCAAGAGTTAGTCAAACAGGTAATGACAGGTTAACGCTAAACTGGAGAATCCAGGTTGGTGCAATGAGTAATTTTGAGAATTACCTGTTCTGGATTGACTACTCTGTATTTTATGACAAGAACGTTAATCATACCGGTGAAATGTTTTGACTAAGAGAAATGGACAGTTTTCTGAATATATGACTTCCTATGGATCGAGATTCTTATGAGTTTGGCATTAGCATTATCCGCACTGAACACAACCTTCCAGCAATATTATGATGGTGTTGCAGCTGTCAATCAAAGCATCGATTTAAATCTGATTCCTGAAAAAACTATCTCACCTGGCATAGGTTCATATATTGGAATACACGATGACCCAGCTGGCGAAATAACCGCAATCCGTATTGATACATCTGCTTTAGTCAGAGTTGAGGCTGATAATGCAGATATCACCAATCTCGTACAAGGGGTGACTTCTGCTGTGATGGGTGTGGAGCGCAGTGCTCTTCAAGAGGCGGGCATCTACCAATTAAAAGTACAGGCGCTGGATTCTGAACAAGAAGAAAATGGCCAGCGTGTATCGCGGGTAATCAATTTTTCCTTACTTTATGAATATCTAATTTTGCCAACGGCTAGTGAATTCCAGCTTTCTGAAATCGTTCTGGATATAGATCTGAACCAGGCTGAAGGCGATGCTGAGGTAATTATAAATACGGGGTTTGATGCTAATTGGGAAGATGTCTTTGAAGTGATAGATGACCCAGATGCAGTGCAAAATACACCCTCAAGCTGGCAGTTCGATGGCGTAGAAATAGCCTTGCATCAGAGCTCTGGCATACAGGGTGGAAGCTTTAACCTCACACCCAGAAAGTCGGGTACTTATTTGTTACTAAGAAACACGGCAGCAATTCCACCGGTGATGGATTTTTTGGTGGATGTGGATTTCAATTCTATTGATAACGATGGCGTAGGCTTTGTTTTTCGTTATCAGGATATCGATAACTTTTATTTCTGTCTGTTATCACTCAGAAATAACTACGCCATGCTAGGTAAAAAAATATCAGGTAGCTTCAGTTTTCTTGATGAGGGGGGTCAGGCTAGTGTGACGCCTTATCAGGTCTCTACTACCCACACTTTAAAACTGGTCGCACTGGGTAATCAATTTTATGTGTATGTTGACGATAACGTTCTCGTTTCCGGCACCGATGAATCGATTACCGAGTCAGGTCGAATCGGCCTGCTATGTCATGGCAACGACAATGTATTTTTCCATCGTTTGCAATTACTGAAGTTGTTGAACGCATGATGGAAATTTTATTTGATAGTGCATGAATCACAGAGAGACTTTATTTTGACTAAGCTCGTCCCCGAGATGTTGAAAGGGACTTCAGACGGAGAGACTAACAATGCCAGAAAATGCGTTTTCGGAACAAATCATTCCCGGTACTTATGTCCGGGTCCTCGCGGAGGGATTAATTAGTGTCGGTGGTATTTCAGCAGGTAACATCGGCATTGTTGGAACCTCAGACACCGGGATTGGTGTAACCCATAAACTGGGCGATTGGGAAAGTGCTCAAAATGCAGTGGGTGCCTATGATGCCTATGCAGATGGAGCTGGGACACTCAATCTCACACGCTCTCTATCCTTACTCTTTAGTAATGGTGCCCGGACTATCTACGCACATGCGCTGGCAGCAGGTTCAGATCAGGCGGCATTTACTACAGCCTTTAATGAAGTCATCAAGGATGATGTAAATATTTTGCTGGCGCCCGAGCTTACCACTGACCAGGCACTGGCCGTGTTGGGCGCGCTGGTAAATTCTTCTGAAGATAATGGTAAGGATGTTATCGCCATTATTGGTGCAGACCAGAGCAGCTCAACTGATATCGCCGCCCAGGTGACTTCCAACAAGCGCATTATCATAACTGCGCCAGGGGTCGTTATGTATGACAGCGCAGCAGGTGCGGATGTTGATTTGAATGGACGCTATACAGCTGCCCCGCTGGCAGGACTGATTAGCAGCCTCGCAGTACAAAGCAGTCCAACCAACAAGGTTCTAGGTGGTGTGGTGAACCTGGTCAATCGTTTCTCCTATGTAGACATGAAGGACTTATTGAATGGCGGAGTATGCGCACTGGAAGACCGCAGTGGTATCCGGGTTGTTCGAGGCTTGACATCACAAGCTGTGGATAACGGACCATTTAGTCAGATCACTACTCGGCGCATTGTTGATTATGGCAAAGCGGGTGTTCGCAAAGCCTGTAATCCGTTTATTGGTCGACTCAACAATCAGCGTGTGCGAGCCGCCATGCAAGGTGCTATTGACGGCTTTCTCACCACAATGGTGCAGGATGAAGCCCTCACTGAATACACACTGGAGGTGACTGCTACTCGACAGGATGAAATTGCCGGGCGGGCAGTGGTCAATATTGCGATGAAACCCACCTTCAGTATTGATTTTGTTCGTGTAACGCTTTCACTTTCATAGGAGAAAACTAAATGGCAAACGTAAATGTTTATACCGGTGCAGATGGATCGATCACACTCTCCACCCCAGAAGGGGCTGAAGGTGAAGCGGCGCAGGGCATTATAGACGCTAACGAAATGATTTCGGTGGGGCGTGTTACCGATGTCAAAATCGAAGTGCATTCTGAAGTCCGAGCCTTTCATGAAATAGGTCAGCGATATGCCACTGAGCTGCGTCCCGGAAATGTATCTATCCACGGCACTATTGGCCGTGCTTATCTAAATGGCGCCATGTTGCGTCTCTTACTCGGTGAGGCTGCTGATGGTCGTCCCGGCACCAGTTGGGTTCAGCCAGCCTTTAACATTACATTAATGGCGGAAAACCCGTCCAGCCCCGGAACCCGCAATACCATCACACTGCATGGCGTGAAAGTCGATACATGGAATTATGATATGCCAGAAGATGAGTTTCTGATGGAGTCTGTCGGTTTTCAGGCTCTGTATATGACCGCAGCTGATGAAGCGGCCTAAAGTACTCAGTTAGAAAACGCTGCCTGAGTAGATGACAAACTCATCTATGTCGCACAGGTGGTTAGTGGAGCCAGGGAGGTTGAGCTTGTTAAATTCCTGGCAGAATTATTGATAGTTTTCCAATTAGTAACGGGCCCAGAATCATGTTAACCAGTGAAAAATTACTCGCCGGAGCGAGTATCTATTTTGAAGTAGAAATTCCCCTACCTATATTACAGGCAGACATGGGTGACACTGCCACCTTAACCGACTCTGAAGGGCAGCCGCTGCCGGCTGATTATCTGGGCAACCTGGCGTTGGCTAGTAACCCATCGGCAGAGAATCGAGTGCGAATGCGGCCACTAACTGTAGTTGATCTGCAACTGATTAACCGTGCAGCCAGAGACAGTGATTCGCTTATGGCATCGTTGATGGTGCAAAAATCTCTGCAAGATCCAAAAATGAGTATTGCGGAGGTTAATCAGTTACCAGTAGGTGTGTTGCAGTATCTGCTCAATCAGGTGAATGAAATTAGTGGAATTAATGCATCTGAAGACCAGCTTAAGCAGGCGGCTGAAGAGCCCCTGGCTCGGGCCGCATTTATCCTCGCAGAAAACTTTGGTTGGACACCTCAGCAGGTAGGTGACTTAACACTCGGACAAGTGTTATTCAATCTGAAAATGTTGAGGCAGGGGCATGATGAGTAAAAAGGGAAATGACCAAAAGAGCTTCAGCCAGGCAGATGAATTATTACAAAATGATTGGCCAGTTTTGCAGTCGCTTCGGCATAAATTAAAGGGTTTGAATCAGCCTTTGTCTGGTTCTTTCAGACAGCTTTTCAAGCAAGAAAAGTTCTTGCAGCAACTTGAGGTAATACCTCGGGCAATGACTGTGGTAGGGCTAGAAGCATCCGATACGCTTCGCCATGTTGTGCAGCCTTTTACTTACAGTGATGAAATTATTGATACAGCTGAATCAACTGCACGACAAATAGTTGGTACACCAAAAAAGTCAGCTGATGCTAAGGAGAGTGGAGTAGCTTATGCAAGTTTCAGCGATGATAAATTAGTATATAAAAATGTAGAGCATAAAAAAATAACGCAATCCAGAAATCAGTCCTCTGCACAGTCTTTGTCTGAAGAAACCTCACAGCATAAAGTGAGAGAGCGTAACGGGTTTCATGGAAAAGACTTATCGTCTGATTTGCCAGGTGAATTTCTCACACCTGAGTATATGCAGCAATGGATCGATGAAATTCTCAGCTTAGACCTTCCCAATAAAAAGGGGGGGAGTGATACGCATGACATAATTCGTGAATCAAATAGAAATATAAAAACAGGCCTCAGTAGGGAGCATGATAAAAAAAAAGGAAAACATTCCACAACAGAAGCCATAGTAAATAAATCTAGACAGAAGAAATCAAAAGTCAGTTTCCTGCACGAAAACAAATCACGTTCTCATGGTGTTGATCAAGCGTCCATGCGAGTCTCATCTCAGGAGAGAAATGAAAAGTATTCTTTGCCAACTCAGACATCACACACTATTAAACAGAAAACACCATCTGAAACTTCATTAAACAACGCAGAAAAAAATACGGATGCGGTATTTGCTGGAATTACTTTATTGCAGCAACTGGTGCAAATGGAGAAACCTTTATCAGCAACACATTCGGTCAAGGGTGGTAAGCCGGTGATATCTGAACTGCGACAGGGTTTAGCAGATAATCAACATTCCTTAAACAATAATGCGGCCTGGCAACATCGAGAAAAAGACCTGCGATTAGCAGCGCAAGATACGCAAAACAATTCTGACAACAGAGAAATCATGTCGTCAGTTACGAGCGTCAGTGGTCTGCAAAGTTCGGGTAGTCAGCAGGATGCAGATCGCATCGCTTCACTCGTCAATGATGTTCTAGTAGAACAGGCGACTCGTCACGGAGTGGATCTGTCATGAACTTGAAACCCGTATTAGGTGACTGGGAAATACCGCATATCCAATCGATACATTCATTGGAAAATAGAAGTTTTGTTGAATTCAAAATTCCTGGTAGCGTCGGCAGCCTTTTTCAGGACATGAATACCGACCCTGCCTGTATAGCGATTGGTGGTAGCTTGTTTGGCGATGAAACGCGCAATGAATTTCTTGAGGAATTACGCGGTAAATTTCGTGAAGGTGAACCGGTCACGTTTATCGGCGATATTGTGACCGCCACAGATTTGCAGTACGTCATCATAGAGACATTACAGTTTGAGGAAAATGGGCTAAATCCAGATCAAATGGACTACTACATCAGAATTAAGGAAAGTCCGCCACCACCACCGCCGCCAGATCCACTTGGAGGGCTGGATACTGATTTGCTGGATCAGGCTGGTGGTTTTCTCGACTCAGCAACTTCTGCGTTAGATTTGATCGACACCCTTGGGAGTGTGCCAGATCTCGGTAACCCTGTTGAACCACTGACAGGGCTTGTGAGCGAATTTGAGTCAACCACTGAGGGCTTGCCCGATGTGCTGGCGTCACTGACTACAATCCTCGGGGAACCCGAAGGTTAAATAAGGATAAGGCCGAAAGCACTATGTCAGGAATTTTTGATCAACTACCCGATATCGCATCACTGGAAGGTGTCAGGGATATCGCGGAGACTGGGTTTCAGGGAGCATTGAGTAGCACCCCCTCTAGTCCGGAAGACATTCTTGGCAGCCTGCCTGGAAGCCTAACATCGTTACTAGATAATGTGCCAAGTGATGCAGCTGATCTTGTACAGCCTTTGACAGCAGTGTTAGGAGAGGTTCAGTCGGCAATCGGTGTCGATCTGGTGCAGCCGGTAACAACCATCGCGAACGGGATTACACAAATTCACGGTACCGTAGTTAACAGCAGCCTGGGTGAGGCTGCCTTCGCCGATGGTGAGACGCGTGAACTAAAAGATATTCTGCTCGAGCAATTCCCAGCCCTGAGTGCTCAATACCTTGGGCAGCTCACTGCAGTGCGCGATGGAATGCTTTCTGAAGGGCGTATACAAACACTAATTGAGCTCGCCAATTCAATATTGGCGTTCACCGCAGATGCTCCGACAGAGCCTGGACAGCTGGTTGATTTTCTAGCGCAAGGTTTTGTCGGTGTCCCCAGTTCGTTGCTGGAAGCACCTTCCTCCCTGGCATCGCCTTTAATAGAACAGCTGGAAGGTATGGCCACGTTGGTAGCAGATACCGATGTCGAATTGCAACTCGGTGCGCTGAGTGGGCAGTTAAATGCTTCTACGGAGCTTGTGAGTAAGCTTGATCTTAATTCAGAGGCCAGTTTTCAGGATGTCATTGAGTTTCTTACTGATGCGCAGATAACACTTACATCCATTTCGGGTAGTCTGCAGGTCGTCATTTCTGATGTAAACCTTGGGATGGATCAGGTAGATCTGAGTCAATTCGAGATCGACTTTGAGGCAGCTTTTGCCAGTCTTCCCGAAGTCGATGTATCGAGCATGGATGATGTGCGATCTATGCTGCTGGAGCCCTTTCAGCAGATAAATCTGTTGGTGGCAGACCCACAGGCTTTTATTGCACGACTGGAGGTTTTACTTGGTAGCTTAACAGCGGGCCTGGAGGAGTCAGATATCGGTTCCTGGCAGACGGCTATTCTCGGGTTCTTCGAGGACATTCGGGAATTCGTCGAGCAACTCGACCTGGTAGGCATTCGTTCACAGATAGAAGATGTCTTTAACACGATCGACCAGAATATTGCCGATTTAGGCGGTGACGCCAGGCAAGCCATTCTGGACGAGTTAAACCCAATCCTGGATACCATCGAAAGCAGCATCGATGCTATCGACCTGAGTGAAATTAATACTTTCATTGAAGGTGTATTCGGTCAGCTCGATACTGCTTTGGACCAGATTTCCATCGCTGACTTGCAAGCCGAGCTTGACACAACCTTTGCAACGCTTGAAGGCGTGATTGTGAATTTGGTAGATCAGACCGAAAGCATCGCAGGCCAGGTAGACCAGGTGGTATCTGGTGTAGGCGATATTCAGTTTGATGTTGTGACAAATCAGGTGATTGCTGAAATTGATGAAACCACGGAAAAGCTCAGACAAATTGATCCAGACTCATTAAGTGCCTTGCAGCAGACAGCCCTGGCAGCGGCGGTGGGTATTTTGCAGGCGCTGGACTTTGAAGAGACGGTTATCAACCTGCTAACAGACCGCTGTTCCGAGGTCGTTGCCTTACCTCAAGAGCCGTTATTAATAGTCGCCGAGCGTATAGATCAGTTGTTAGAGTCTGTAACGGCATTCGATGCGGAACAAATCGTTGCACCCCTGAGTGATGCTTACACTGAGATAACTGGCCCCATTGATGAGTTAGACGCTGCGGTGTTGCTCGAGCCCCTCAATGAAGCCCTTGAACAGATCAAACAGGCTTTCGATACACTCTCACCTGAGCAATTGAGAGCTCCTCTCGATGAGCTTTTCTCCCCATTGCCCGCGGCCCTCGATGTACTGTCTCCTACAGAATTGCTTCAACCGGTGGTTGAAGTCTTTGATCAATTCGAAGACGTTTTAAACAAGGTCGATTTGAGCGCACTGCTTGAAGAGCTGGAAAGCAGTCAGGATGAACTGTTCGATCAGGCAAAGGCTGAACTTATTGATCATATACAGGGCCTCGGATTACCATCAGCATTTACAGACCTGTTAGTTACTCTCACGCCAGCCCTGGATTTGATGTCGCCAGCCTTTCTGGTCGATCCGGTCAATAAATTTCTTGAGGTATTAGATACGATTCTCGAAGAACTGCGTCCTGGTGATCTACTGGCTCCATTGCAGCAGTTATATGACGAGCTACTTGGTTTGTTGGATCAAGTCCCCGATGAGTTGTTGGCTGGCGAGTTTGAGCAGGTGCGTAGTGCCCTGGTCACAGGTCTCGATCAAATTGATCCGGCACGTCTGGCTGGCAGTATTGATGGTGTTTTTCAGGAAATCTCAGCATATCTGGATTCGATGAACCCCGAAACGCTCGGCTCGAGCCTTAGTGGACCTTATGCATCTCTGAGCGATGCCTTCGCGGAACTGGATGAATCCAGCGTGCCAACAGAATTGCAGCCTCTTTACGATCAGTTGTCCAGTCTGGTCACCAGTATAAACCCAGATCCGGCTCTCACAGCATTACAAGCTGATTTCACATCATTGCAAAGTCGCCTGGAGGGCGTCGGCACTACTTCGCTTGAGCCTGTAATTGATACATATGCTTCACTTCGCCAGCAGATCGACGCATTGATTCCAGACTTTTTAAGAGAGCCCGTCACAACAGAATCCCTGGCGGCAGCACTGGAGTTCGCGAGGCCCGACGCCCTGGCCGACGACATCAATGCCGAATTTGATGAACTTAAGACGAACTATGCAGCGTTACGGCCGCAACTACTGGAAATGCTACAGAGTTTCTCCGATGACAATCAGGATCTGCTGCTGGTCTTGAGCCTGCAAGGGCTAACCGATCAATTCCAGCAAACTTACGACGCAATCAAGACACAAGTCCTGGCTCTTAACCCAAACGGGATCATAGAGGATCTTCAGGGAACATTTGATACGGCTAAAGCTCAGGTCGAGGCTCTCAATCCGACCTTCCTGGTAGATGAACTGACCGATACCTTCAATCGCATCAAGGGGAAACTGGATGATTTTGGTCTGGAAGCAATTGAGACGGGTCTGAATTCGAGCCTGCAAACGATCAAAGACAAACTAGCTGGATTGGACCCAGGAGTGATACTTAGCGAAACAGGGGTATTTGACAGGTTTGCAGAACTTCAGGAGGCGATCAATTCACTGTCAATTGTGGCCATCGTAGCAAGATTGGGTGAGGAACTTCAGAAGCTATGTGACGAACTACAGGAAGAGCTGGAGAAGGTGCGCACTTCGTTTGACACAATGATCTCGGCAATTCCTGCGCAGATTAATGTAGGAATAAGTTTATGAAGCACCTACAGCATAACAAAGGATGTTTGATATGAGTGAGGCCATCATAAAGCAACGCGTGTTCAATTTCGGCGGGTTCAATTTTCCTGCAACCGGGGAAGATGTGACGCTGGCGCAAGCCGAAGCAAAACCGCAAGTGCATGAGACGGAACCTGAAGTGCATAGAGTATCCGATCGCAATGGTCATAAATATGCCTGTGCTGTTTTACAGGGACGGTTTCAGTGGGTTGAAGATCCAGAAGAGGCGCGCACAAATTACCGTTATGAGGACGCTGGCCGTCTTATAGCTCGCAGCGATACGATGGGTCGCACTACGCACTATGCTTATAACGAGTCCGGTTATCTGGATGCAGTTAACTACGTTGACGGTAGTGTTTTGCATCATGAATATGATGATCTAGGTAAGCTGATCAAACGGGTTTTGCCAGATGGATCGACGATGCAGTTTACTTATGCAGACGAAAACTTGTCAACAGTTCAGTTTGCTGAAAATGATCAGTTTACACTGAACTACGATGAACTGGGTCAGTTGAGCGAAGTGATGGATCAAGGCTGCGATACATCATATACATACCATCAGCAGGGCGAGGCGGCGACCATTACACGTTGCATCGACGGAGTTACTTTTACGATGCGTTACAGTCAGGAGGGTCATGTACTTGCCCTCGAACTACCCGACGCTAGTACTCTCCAACTTCAACCTCAGGAGTCATTGGCCCTTGAAGCAATTTCGCAGGATGAGCTTCAATATGACCAGATGGGCAATGTTGTAGCGATTAAAGATGCCGTCTTTGTTTACGACCGCTGCAACCAGCTGATAGAAGCCAGGTGTCCTGATTACGGTGAAATACGCTATCAATACGATTCGGCTGGCAATCGTTTGCTGCGCAGTGAGAGTGAGGGTGATACCCACTATTCTTACGATCAGCGAGATCGTCTGATTCAAATTGACCGCCCAGATGGTGTGAACACCCATCTGAAATATGATGCTCAGGGTAAGCTGACTGACAAGACAGACGGCGAAAGCCATTGGCAGTATCAGTACAACCCACGCCAGCAACTGGTCAGCATTCAATGCAACGGAAGTGTTGTGGGCCGGTATCGCTATGATTTCTGGGGGCGACGAATCTCTCGGGAAGTAGGCGAGGAAACGGCACTGTTTCACTATGATCTGCTAGGAAGGGTGGTCGCACTCACGCGACTCGATGGCCAACCGCTCACGACTTTTACCTATGAGCAGAGTCGCATCGTTGCTCGCCGATTCGATAGATCTGGCGACCCTGAAACTTTTTACCTTCACACAGATCATCTCGGCAGCACCCAACACATCAGCAATGCGGAGGGCAATACAATTTGGCAGGCAAATTATTCGCCATTTGGGCGCTTGTTGAATGAAGCGCCAGATTTTGACTGCCCGTTGTTCACCGGGCAGTTGTGGGACTCGGAGAGTGGTCTGTATTATTTCGGAGCACGTTACTACGACCCAGAGATGGCGCGTTTCATAACCACTGACCCCTGGACCTGCGGTCCTGATGATCCACGGATAATGGGTCAGACAAACAGCGCCACTATGCTTCCCCAGTCCTGGTTGACCCAACCACGTGCAGCACATCCTTATCTCTACTGTCTCAACAACCCAATGACGTTTAGTGATCCTGACGGACTAGGTTGGGGGGCCGCAGTAGGCTATTTTTTACTATTTCTAGTGTGGTCTATGCCCTGGACACTACTGGGTCTGGCCCTGACACTTCTCGACTGGGTGTTTCAGTACATTTTGTTTGGTTGGGCTTACTTGCCCGACTACGGCCTGGATGGGGTGTCGAGTCTACGACTTGGCAGCTTCGCCTGGGTTAATATCGGGGGGCTACTTAACTTCCCTATGGTATTGGCGACGGCAACTTTTACCGAGCGTGGTTTCGTCGATCAACTCAGTGTAGAGCGTAAAGAGTACATCATCCCGGAGGAGGCACTAACATCACCGAGAGAATTACGCCCTGCACGTACCGCCTACTTTGAAAAGTTATTGCGTCATACTGTACAGACACATTGGTGGGGGCCTTTCTGGCCGTTTGCCTATCTGTTCGGATCCAGCTTCTGGGAGAAGGATGCAGCGCGACAGTCTGGTTTTACACGAGGTTCTGAACCTATATTGACGGCCCTTCCTGAAAAATTTTACTTGCGTACCGATGGTCACTTGATCGTGATCGGTGGTGACGAACCCCTGACCGTTGCGATTGACAGCGCGCGCGCTGGCTCAGTGGGGTCTGTAGCTGGTAGCGCTGGTGTCTTCGAACCGGGTGTACTGTTTGAATTAGACGATGCAGCCAGTAGCCATCAAACCAGTCTTGACGCTGGCAGTGTACACAACGATTTGCGTACTGGGTTTCAAAGCAGTGGCATGACTTTGTTAGCGGCTCCCAGTCCTGCTGTCACTGCAGTGCAGGCAGGTAGTCACTGGCAGATTACCCATGAGATGATTACCTACAATATTCGACGTCGAGACAACACCCTGTTTGTTGACTCAGCGCGTTTTCATGAGGCGTTGTTCAAACCGACCTATCGACCGGGGGAGTATAAAATTACGGCACGCGATCAGGCGAGTATGATCGATGAGCGCGATATTGAAATTATTAAACTGGTGGTGAAGGACATCAAGCCGGTAGCGCCAACTGCGCTACTCGTGGATGAAATAAGCGATCCACGGCGGCCCACCTTTTCTCTGGTACATCATCCTGCGAATGCGACAGTGGAAATCAAGTTGAACAAAAATGAAGGTCGAATCTTTTTTGACAGCTTACCAACGCTAGTGTTGTCCACCACCAACGGAACTGGAGACACGCGGCTACAAATTCGCACAATGGCTGCACCGCCGGCACTTCCGGGTTCATTTGCAGTCGCCCATGGAGGTGCATTTCATAATGTTTTGAACGCGGGGAATGTACCGGCGGGACTATCGGCTGCAATACTGGCTAATCTAGGGGTAACACTTGGTGCCAACCCGCCGGTCAACCTAGCACCAGATACTATCGGTGGGTGGCATCGATGGGAGATTATCGACGCAGGGGTGACCTACAGGGTGCGATGGCCAGAGTTTCGAGTCTACGATAATAATAACCTTTTCGTGACCATACTGCCGACATCGACATTCACTGATCTCAATGCCAATAACAATACCGCAGCTCTACGTGCCGCATTTAGAAACAACGGGTTACCGTTTCCGATTAATAGTAAGGGGGTGCAAATCGTTCCGGCAGCACCAGTTACTACCGTTACGGCGGGGCGTAGCTGGAACATCGTCAGTGGTGGGGTTACTTATACTGTCGAGGCTGATCTAAACTTTTATGTCACCAGCCAGTTAAACGTGGCCACAGTGAATGACTATGTCCATGTACGACCCTGGGACAACCAGATTCTATTCACCACTCCCTTCACTGCAGCACTCGAGACCAGCCTTAATAGCCAGCAGAATACCGCTGCATTGCAGTTGGTGTTCCAAAATAATGGCCAAGTGACTCTACCTGGCTCTGCTACGGTGCTGATGTTGCAGAGTAGTCGTGAATGGCAAGTTACGGATGACGATCAGGGCTATACCATCAGTCGTCCAGCTGCAGGTGGTGATTTTCAGGTGCGGCCTGGCCTTAAAGCACTACAGGTGAGACGGATGCCATGGATCACCGTCATGGTTCAACCCCACGTAATTCGGCAAACCAACGGCACTAGCCCCGCCTGGAGACCACGTGATATCACCAATACTATAAATGCAACCAATCAAATCTGGTCACAGGCTGGCATTCGTTTCCAGGTGAGGGGGACGCTCTTTATCGATAATACCGCGTTGCAACACATCAGCGTGACAAGAACTACACGCCAGTTCGCTGCAGGATATACCTGGTACAACTCTCCCGACCTTGATACAGCTACGGCCTGGAACCGGGCTGCTCGACATACGCCCGGCAACGATTTTCGAGCCATACATGTTTACTTTGTAGAGAGTATTAGTGTACCGGGAAGTTCTGGTGGAGTTGTCGAGGCCTTTGCTGGTGGGGGTATACCGGGTAACTGGCTGGTTATGCCGACAGGAACTCGAACAGGGGCCTTTGCACATGAACTTGGGCATAATCTGGGCCTGACTCATCCCGATCAGGAGAGCAATGCGAATCTTCGCAGCCCCACAAAACGACTCATGCACTCATCAGCGTTACCCGATTCGGCTATCATCGCTAGCCAGGATCCCACCCGTGCTGGTGATCGGCATGATGAGATATTACGCTCGCGGCAAATCGCTGCAACATTCGTCGGGCCTTGAGGGGAAGAAAACATGCAAGCGATTAAGCGTGACATTGAAGAACTATTCCTCAAGCGATCTGTGACAGATCAGGAAATGCGAGACCTGGGACCTGATGCCGTGACCGTACTCATTGATATGTTCAAGCACGACGAGAGTCCCGAGCGGGAGTGGAAATGCCGACTTTCATTGCATGCTTTGGGCGTGTTGGGGACAGAGAAGGCCATCGGCTTTTTGATTGACTCAGCAGATAACAACAGGGTGCCTGGCTGGCTAAGGCGCCAGGCGGTTGAGTCGATGGGACTTACGCATAGTCCAGCTTCATTTGCTTATCTCTCACAACTAGCACAGGAGCATCCACATGATCGTGTGCGTGACACAGCCGTGTTAGCCCTGGGCAGAATAGCTACAAGCCCTGCGATAAGTATTCTGGAGCAAGTCGCCACGGGCGATGAAGACGCCAGTATTCGCGAGCGAGCTCAGCGTCTGCTGCAATCTAACGAGCAGGCATCAAACGAAATTAATCAGGCTTCAGAGTCCGATGACTCTACTATTTAACATACAGGAATTAGATTGAGACCATGTTAGGCGACTTAATTACATCCCAGACCACGAATACGCTGCGAAGACCTAAGCAGTTAGTTAGCATCGGTGCGGGCAGTGTGGGATTGGCCAGTATTTCGAATCCATTATCCGGTGGTGTCGAAGATCCATGGGCTCGTAGTGTTGCAAAGATTAATGTTGACGTGGGTTTGGCTCCTTTTGTTGATATTGCAACCGTTGAAATAATTGCAGATACGCAAGCCCCGCAAGTTGCTTTGGACGATGAAGGCACTATATCGTTGGGTTACAATGACAGCACGACTGAGCTGGTATTTAGCGCAATAGTAAACAATATCGGATCTAATGTGCATGGTTCCCAACACCTTAGCGGGGTCAATGGGGGTGTGGCACTTTCACGATTACGCATCAACCAAAGCTACGAACAACAAAGCGCCGGAGACATAGTTAGTGATTTAGCCGGCCAGGCAGACGTGGAGACAGACACAGTGGAAAGTGGTATCGATTTGCCCTTTTATGTAATCGATGATCACTACAATGCGTACCAGCATATCGATCGCCTTGCTCGGCAATCCGGTTTTATAGCGCATTTCACTATTGAAGGTAAGCTCTATTTCGGCCCCCAACAGGCGGGGCAGGCGGTACATACATTCAGTTATGCGAATGACATTCTTGAGCTACGTGTTCAGCAAAACAATAGTTCGAGCTCTGCCGTCACTGTTATCGGTGAAGGAGCCGCTGGCAGCGAGGGGCAAGATGCCTGGAGCTGGTTGATTAAAGATCCTGGTGCTGTGACTAGTGAGGCAGGTGATGGTAAGTCGAGATTGATTAGTGATGCTGCCTTACGTAGTAGTGAAGCTTGTCAGGCAGCGGCAGATGGTCGTGCTGCTAGAGCTGCGGCTCTGGCACTGAGTGGCAGTATTTTAACGGCCGGTGTGCCGGCTGTTGTGGTAGGTAGCACCATTGAAATTGCGGATGCGCCGGGTGAAGCCATGAACGGTGATTTTTTTGTAAACCGCATCAGTCACCACTATTCCAAACAACATGGATTTACCAGTCTGATTCACTTTAGAAAGAGCGGTGACTCAGGCGGTTTATTAGGTGGCTTGTTATGAATGGTCCCTCGGCACTGTATGAAACCCTTCGCAGTATTGTACAGGAAGAAGTTGCGCGTACGCGTAATGCTGAGCTGGCTGTTGTGCAAGAGCAGCATCCGCATGCAGATGATTCGGACATGGATAACTATGCATGCACTGTGGCTCTGCGTAATTCTGGCATCGTGCTTAAACAGGTACCTGTGGCTACTCAGCATATTGGCCATGCGGCAATCCCAGAAGAGGGAGAGCTGGTTTTGGTGCAGTTTATTGGTGGAGATATAAACGCCCCAGTCATCACTGGGAGCCTTTACAACAATGAAGATAGACCACCAATAAATACAGCCCAGCAAATGGTCACCCATCTACCCTCAGGCGCAGCGGATGATGAGGCTGTACACCTGGAACTAAATAGTGGGGATAGCAAGTCAGTGGTGATCAACATCGGCAGCACAATAAAGCTGACCCTGGTGGATGATGACCCGGCAGTTACGCTGGATGTAGGGGATGGTGCCACTACACTGAGCATAAGTCAGGGTGGAGAAGTGGTAATAGACTGTCAGAGTGATTTGAAATTTAGCAGTGCAGGAAATATAGAGTTTGAAGCCAGTGGTGATATGAATCTTACAGGCGCCACCATAAATTTGAATTAGAGGATGGAACGAAAATGGGTCAACCCGCAGCTAAAAAAGATGATCAGGTGGTTGGTGTAGATATTCATATTGTAATGATTCCTTCACCCGGTGGACCTGTACCGACACCTTTGCCTAATCCATTTAGTGGCAAGCTGGATGGTGAGCTGAGTGATGACGTCAATATCGAAGGCAAACCGGCTGCTACCGAAGGCAGTACAGCTTCAAATTCACCTTCGCATATTCCAAGCGGTGGAAATTTTCAGTCTGAACCAGCGAATAAAGGCACGGTAAAAATGGGCAGTTCAACTGTGTTTATTAACGGAAAGGCTGCGGCACGTACCGGTGATACGGTGGAGACCTGTAATGACCCAACTGATGCGCCAGTGTCGAGCATTATCGCCGTTGGAACGGTTTTGATTGGTTAAAGGAAATCAATATGAAAGCACCACAACTACTCACTGATATCGGCATAGATGTTCATCATCGTGAATTACGGCCGGTGTATAAAGTGAATACTCAGACAAAAAAAGTCCTGGGTGGAGAAGGGCTGGCGCTTGAAATGAGAATATCTAGTGGCAGAGATAATCTGGGGCAGGCCGTGGTAATGCGGCTACTGACTCCCAGAGGAGAATTATCTGCACTGGGACACCCTGGTTTTGGCTCGCGCCTACATGAAATTATCGGGCGGACGAATACAGAAAATACCCGTGGACTGGCTCGACTGTTTATTTTGGAAAGCCTGAAAGAGGAAGTGCGTATAGATTCTATAGAAGATGTATTGATATCAGAATCGCCAGGGCGTAGATCCAGTATAGATGTGCAAATTATAGTAACACCCATCGGCACTACAGAGACCTTAATCATCGGTCCGATAGTGCTTGAAATATAGGAGTTAGCCAAGTGAGCTACCGACGTAAAAACTACATCGAGGTAATGGATAATATTCTCACTGGAATTGTCGGTGGGGTAACCGCAGAGGCGCATGCATTTCCACCGGCTAATGACAGTGACTCTCCATACAGTCATCCACTGGAAAGTACCCCGGTTAAAAATATCGTTGCGGTAGATGGTCTGCATAATGGTGCAGCCTACCGGTTTATTAATGGGGCTGACTACATGCTGTCTGAAGACAAAGCTTCTATTGAATGGAAAGAAGGTGGCAACCTTCCCGACAATGGCAGTCTTTTTTATCTTAGTTATCAGCTGGAAAATGCCACTACACTACTGAATGATCTATATGTGGGTAGTGTAACGCGCACACTCGCAGAATCAGTGGGGCTGGAAATTTCCCGACTTTATGCTCAGCTCGAAGCGGTATACAACGCAGGTTTTATTAATACAGCAACGGGGTCATCACTGAACAATGTAGTGGCATTGCTGGGGATCGATAGAATTCGCGCCGGACGCTTCGAATGCGAAATGGAATTTTCCCGTGCCACGGGAAGTCGCGGCAGTATTTCAATTCCACGAGGTACGCGTGTGATGACCGAAGATGGCAATGTCGAATATGAAACCATCGCTGAAGTTACAGTACAAAATGGTCAGGTAAAGGCCAAGGTCAAGGCACGAGATGTGGAGGAAAATACCAGCGGTGTAGAAGCCAATGCTCTGACGGTGATTGCCAAGCCCATCGCCGGCATTGTGGGGGTAACCAATCTTAGCTCCGCATCCATAGCCAGCGAAGATGAAAATGATATTGAATTGCGTGAGCGGGCGAAGAGTTTCTTGCATGGTAGTGAACGTGCAACCTTAACTGCAATTCAGGAAGCGGTGGTGCGCCAGGGCGTACAGGCTGATGTTTACGAAGTTGTGGGGCAGCCGGGATTTGTTGAAGTCGCTCCACATGTGGAGGAAATGACTGATGAGTTGAAACTTCGTGTGGAGAAAGCCATATATGATGCAAAACCGGCTGGTGTCGTGGTTACCTTATTGAAGAAAGTGTCTCCAACGAAGATTAATCTGCGTCTACGCATCGAAACCAATACCAGTTTGCTGGAAGACGAGTTGCGCGGAATACAGGATAGCATTCGTCAACAAACGGAAGATTATTTCTCATCATTGCCGGTGAAAGAAAATGGCAGTGTTAACAAAGTTATTGGTCTGGTGTTGGGCATCGCCGATGTCCAGGACATGCAAATTTTAGATGTAACCGATGTAACAGATACACCGCTAGATTTTTCCAGTGGCAGCCTGGGTCTTGCAGGGCAAACAACACTGTTGGGTGAGCTGGAAATAATTGATCCCAATCTACCAACACGTCTACAGATTGTTATTGCAGCACCTGCTGAAGCAGATCTGGTGGATGAACCCCTGGTAGATGATGCGATAGTTGCCCTGGTGGCTGCGCTTAACGAACTGAATTTAGATGGGGCGCATGTAGTAACGCAGTTCAGTTTTGAACAGTTGCTTTATTTATTGCCTCTGCCACCGGCAGGGGTAGCCGGGGGGACTCTGGATCAATTGCAAAACGAGTCACCGGTATTGCCAGATTCAGTGTCGGTAGAGCCCTATGAAATCCAGTTTATATTTACCCAGGAAAATGGTTTGAGTCAGATCCTGTCTGCAGATGGACAGGTTTATCCCATCACCGAATTTGAGCGTCTCAGCTATGATAGTGTTAGCGTGACGGAGCTAGTTTAATCATGCCCAAACTGGATAAATTAATCAGTCACTTACCCAGCCTGTATCGTCCGCAGGCGGGTGCAGAGAGCATACTTGTTGATATGTTAACTCAGTGGGGAGGTGAGCTGGATACTATCAACGATAAGATGACGGATGTAATGCAGGCACATTGGCATGGGTTTGCTGATAGGGCGCAATATAATTCATACTTTAACCGCGATCGCCAGCAGCGAGATTTACCTCCAATCTTTGCTACCTCACTAGAGCTGGAAGAGCGTCGTTTGCTAAATGAATTTCCCTACATTAACGATCTGGCCAGGTTAGGCGCACTGGTTGAGTTACCCGTCTGGCGTGAACCTTCTGAGTTGCGAGAAAACGTAGAAAGTTACCGCATTCGGCTGCGCAAGCTGTTTAGTATTTATCGTAATGGGCTGGGAACCCTGGATGCCATTCGAGGCATGGTAGAGGCAAACCTGCCACTGGATATGAGTGTTCCTATCGTATTGCGTCACCGCTCATTCTCTATTGAGGAATATGCTCCGCTTAGTCTACGCCAGCAAGACGCTATCGCCAGAGGTGCACCGCTAGCTTACGTCGGGCCACTCATGCGCTGGGATCTAAATAATGAAGGGCTACGTGAAACTCAGCCTACGGTTTTCATTGAAGGCATCGCCCCTGCACCCGGAGAGTTTGAAGCGACGCAAAGGCCATTGATTGAGAATATGGGCAGTGGTGGGTTGGCCAGTGTCGGCCTGGCATATGCTGGAACCCTGGCACCGGGTGAAGTTCTCAGATTATCACCTATACCAATAACGTATTTAGCAACTGGAGATGGGCTACTGCAAGCAGTAGGCACACCTCAACAACAGTTGGCTTTGACTGACTGGCAGAGCGTTCCCGATATGGCAGATAGAGATATCAGGCTTTTGTGCCAAACCATAGATCATACTCTGTGGGTAGTGTTAGATAATGAAGGCAGCAGTGAACTGTGGCGCTTTCGAGGTACTGACTGGCTCAGAGTACAGGCAGCTTTTGCTTTTTCCAATATAGTTATGTTGCAGAGCTTTGAAAATGATCTTTATATTGGTGATGACAATGGCCTGCACATAATATCTTGCCTGCCGGAGATTGAGGATGATTACCAGTTAGAGAGTTCTGCTCTGTTTTCTGTACCCGTTTATGACATGCTTTTCGATAACACTCTATTTTGGTTTGCTACAGAAAGTGGCGTGTTTACAGTGCCCTCGGAAGGTCCCTTAGCCACAGCTACAATTTTGCAGTCTGCTACATTTTGTATAACTGCACATGGGGAAAACTCACTGTACTTTGGTGGTGAATTAGGAGTGGTTCACTACCATCGTGATTATGATCGCTGGACTCATCTAATAGCAGAATCATCAAGTGATCTGGATCCTGACTGGCAAAGCTTTAATTCTGTCAGTCCTGCGGAGAGTTTTTTGCCTCCGGTAAATGATCTGATCGTAACTAATGATACAAGTCTGTGGATGGCAACAGAGCAAGGGCTCGCACGTTATTTCAGTTTCAAGAGTGGTGAAGCAGGGCTGGCTTATAGTACTCAGTTACAAAGTTTTCCAGACATAATTCAGGGGAATGTTTCAAAAGTTGAGGTGGATTCTGCTGGTTTGCTGTGGCTTTGTGGCGAGGGCGGACTGTTTCGTTTTGATGGCCGAGATTTTCAACAATACCTTGAATCTGATGATATCTGGCAAGCTCTGGGCGAGGCTGCCTTGCTTTACCCTAATGACGTAAATGTCGAAGACAGGGGGCGTTGGCGCTTTAATAACTCGTTAGGCAGCCCCGCCTGGGAACAGCTTGATAATGCCACGGGTGGCTGGGTGGGTCTTGAACTTGAATTGCGCAGTTCTACCGCCTTGATGAATGTGCATGATTTTTACTGGAGCCACAGTATACAGGCGCATTTAGGCAGCTGGGATGATGAGACTTTTGAGCCGTCCTCTGAACTACCATTAAGTGATTTTAGTATGCGCGTTAAACGCAGTGAGACTCAAATCGTCAATGGCGGGATGGTGGCATTGCCTTCACTTGAAAAAGGGCTGTCGACCTGGCGCTATCTTTCTACTGAAACCCTACCTCTACACGAGCCTGCAATGATGCCATGGTGGAGTACGGAAGGACGACTGGTGCCGCAGACAGGCGATGAAGTCACGCCGTACCCGGGCCGTTTCAGGCTGGCAAGCCCTGAACCAGAGACTCCGGCTTTGCCCGCGGGTCGTTACGATGACGTAGTCTACGCCTATCTTCCAGCAGCAAAAGTAAAGTTTGTATGGCCTGAGCAAAAAGCTTTCAGCCTGCTCGTGCGGTTGGCAAAGCGGGGTACAGATGAAGTGATACACCCAGCAGTACTGGACCGTGTCTGGCAGGGTATGGAAAAAGTTAAACCGGCGGGAGCTCAACTGACTCTCGCAGTAGAACAATCAATTGTAAGAGGAGTGGACCAATGACCATAGCAGAAGATCTGGCAGTTATGTCTGTCGAATTAGGTAACCTGATTCCCAAAGAGGATGGCAATCTGGTGCGTTCTGATGACTGGAATAGTCTAGTCGGGCAAGTAGAGGCACTGGGTGTTATCGTTGGCACTCAGCAAACTAACTATGAAGATAATGTAGAGCGTATTAGTCAACTTGAAACCACATTAATGGCACGAGTGGAAGAGATTGAAAATTTGATAGGTGAAAGTGGTGGCGAAGAGGGGACCATTATTTCCCGGCTGGTAGATCTGGAAGAAAATAAGTTGGATACAGAAGTTTTCACACAATTTCAGGCGACTCTGGATCCATTATTACTGCAATACACTGTCACACTGGAAACAAATGACGTTAGTTACCTGTTAGGCGAGGTTGCTTCGTTAACCGCGACGGTACGCAACCTGGATGGCTCAACTGTTAACACCAGACCCTGGCTGGATTTTCTGGTGAGTTGGGGTGATGTACAGGCAGTGAATGGCTTTGATACTCGCCCGGGTGCGGGTGGTCGTTCAGTCTCGGTACGTACCAACTCGGACGGTATCGCAAGAGTAAGAATAAAGGCAGAAAATCTGGCACAAACTTCAGACAGTACCGATAGCGAAATGGATGCATTCTTCGCCACTGAAATTAGCTCCCAGAGTCAAACCAAGATTATGCGTCAGGCCATTATTGAAGCTGCCAATCCACAGGATAATTTTATGCAAGCCGTGTATACGGAAACCACTCAGCGCTACAACAATAACTCACTGGGTATTCAGGCTGTTACAGACTTGCATTATCTGGTCAGTCATCGAGGACCGGCCAATGACTTTTTCTTTCCTACCGGTAGATGGAAAGATTATCGCTCAACTATCGCCGTGTTTGCCAAGGATGACAGCAACCCGGAAACCCCTGATTTTGGTAAAGGGGTGAGCTCTATACAGATCAATTTCAGAGACTGGATTAATTCGTGGATATTTGATTACGGCCCAGATATTCCGCAACAGGAAGGCCCCTGGCTACTGGATATCCCGGATATCTTGCAAGACCCGGATTATCGCCCAGAGATTCTCGTGGACTATTTTGATGAACAGTCATCAGGCTTAGGTTTGCTAGGTAGGCATAAAGCGCTTGAGTCGATGGCTGCAGCGGTAAGCCTGGTGGATGTTGGGGTGATCAATCCAGGCGCTGGCCCGTTGGTTAATGTCATTGAAGATGCTGTAAAAACACAGAAAAACATAGACTTTGTGTCATCTGGCGGTAGTGCTTTAAGTGGGGCTGGTGTGATAGCTATGTCACAGGTAGTACAGCAGGCCGCTGGCACTGGGGTAGTACAGGGTAAGGTATCATCTGTGGAATCACAGGTGGTGGATATAGATGATAAGGCCTCAAATCTGGAGACAAACTACAATGTTTTAAATACCCGTGTTAATCAAACCACCGCACAGGGTGAAAACCTTTTGGTCACGCTAGGTTCGATAGACAGTAAAGTGGGTAACATTAATACTGTAGATGGCGAAAGTGTGCGTGGGGCAGTCTCCGCTATTAAGGCGGATCTTTCTGCTCTGCGTTTTAATCTGGGGCAGTAGAACCGAGAGTCAATATGGCAACCATCTATTTGAGCCCGGACGATTTAAATGCCACTCAGGCAGCCGCTATTCTGGATTATCTGAATAGCCCGGTTGATGCTGAGATGATTGCTGCGCGTATTGAACTGGAAAATGAACTGGATATTGGCGTGCGACTGGCTGAACGACTTATTCAAGCCCGCGAGCAGTTGGGTGGCCAGTTTGAAAATCTGCAACAGGTCTACGATGTGCCTTATATCGGGCCGGAAAGGTTTACCGAAATAGCAGTGTCACTGCTTAATTTAAATTTACCTGACAGTTATACTGATATTCCTTCATACAGTGCTCTACTGGATGAACTCACACTTTTGCGAACAGAGATAAATCAGTTGCGGACAAGCATGGGCGGTGGTTTAAATTCTCAGATAGTTAACACTAGGAAAATTCAGTTACGTGTATTACAGGCCGATGTTTTTCTTGGCCAGCATGTCACTGTGGAAATCTATGCATTCGACTCCAGCAACCAGCGTCCCCTGGTAAATCAACCTGTCACTCTCAGTACTAATTGGGGGGTGCTACAGTATCAAGAAGGATATAGTTGGCAGCAAGATGCAGTTGTTGAAATAAGAACGGATATTCAGGGCAGGGCCAGGGTACGACTGCGCTCGCCCACCTATGAAACACTGACACAGGAACAGCAGTTGGCGCTGGAAGCGGCTTTGCTAAACCTGGACAAAACCGCGGTGACACCAGCTGCCATTCGTGAACAACTGGAAGATCTGGTGTTGAGTTATCGACTGGAAAACAACCTTGCGTTGCGTAAAGCCATAGACATTTATTTTAATGTGCAAAAGGTGGCAATATTAGAATCTGTGAATCGGCGCTTCTTTAGTGATGGCTGGCAATTACAAAATGCCCTGATTTCCGCTTATCTACATGAGAATGATGCAGAGCCAGATCTGGGCGAGGTTCGCGGTTCCAGCAATGGGTATGTCGAAAGTTTAAGCAGCGTAAAAGTTCGTTTAAAGAGCTGGGTAGGTGCCTGGTATCAAACCTATCTAGACTATCTGGAAAATGGCAATCAGTTCTCAGAGAGGGTAAATACGCTTACCTCCAATAATGCAAATGGTGGTTTGTTGATTAATGGGGTACTCAGTGAGCTGAGTCGCTGGACTCAGGGAGAGTTGGGTATTGCCGGCAGTATTATCGGCGAAAAATCCACTGAGTCTACAGTGCGTAAGTTTCTCGCAGACGATATTCAAACACTGCCGGATCAACAACAGTTACAACTTTACTCAGCACTGTCTGTGGCACTGAAACCCACATCAGTTACTCAGGTTGGCACTTTGCAGGCAGTGGCAGATACACAACTGACCCTGGCTGATGAAATTACTAGCCGTGTGGGTAGCGTGCAGGATATATCTACTTTAGCGGATACAGTGCAACAAGGTCTGGATACAATTAACGCTCAACTGAATGACTTTCAAGTCAATTTGAGTCAATTTGGCAATGATTACTCTGATTTTAATTCAAGTCTCACAGGGTTTAGTAATGACTTGTCAGGGTTCAACACAGACTACTCCAGTTTTAACGGCAATTTGGTAACATTCAATACAGATTACTCCAGCTTTAATAGTAACCTGGGGACTTTCAATTCCGACTACTCTGACTTTAACAGTAACCTGGGAACATTCAATACCGATTACTCAAGTTTTAACAACAATATACTTACATTCAACTCGAACTTCACTGAGTTTAATGTCAAAAATAATACTCTTGAACAGCGCTTTGACACATTCGATTCACAGGTTAACACCGTTAATACAAACCTCGAAGCAGTGCAGACAGATATTAATGATTTTAATGTGAGCTATGCGCAATACAATAAAAGTTTAGGAACATTGCAAGCCGATATAGGAGAGTTAAAGCTAAATGTAAATCGTATAGATACACGAACAGTAAACCCAGACCGGTAAAACCTAACAGGTAAAATAAAGAGATATGCAGATATGAAAGCCAGTCTTAGCAATTCAGGAACAATCGATATTACGGAACTGGACTCGGAAACAAAAGAGTATCAGGCAATTGATGTGCTTGAGTTTAGTGCTGATACCATGGCCACTGGTGTGATCATTGATGAGTTTGATTTTCAGGGAAACTTCAAAGCAATTGATATCAATGTGCTATCTAATAATGCACCTATCAAAGCGGAACTGGAAAAACCAGATGCGTATACCTGGATTATTCGGTTGCCCAGAGCAATGTCGCTGAAAAGAATTAATATTCAGGAGTTTCAAATTTTGCATGTTGGTATGGCAGTGGATGTCATAGCCACCGGCGCCTTAGACTTTTTACTTGAAGAGAGTCAATTGAGCGTGGGTGCGGCTTTGGTGGTAGATAATAAAATTGAGCGCGTAACCGAGGTGGTTGATACGCAGTTGCGGTTAGGGAATAAGGTAGCTATCAATGCTCAGACGCTAGATATTTTTCCTGTCATTGGCGACAAAATTATAGAGCAGAGTATTGCAACTATAACTAACAATGGGGTGATTAATAATTTAAATCTGGAAGCATTTGCCATCAGGGGTAATAATTTTTCACATTTTTCAAGTCTCAATTTGCTGCTGAATAATCATCAAATTTCTGTGTATGTGGAGAGTCAACCTCAGGGCCTATCACTTGGCCTGGCGCCAGTTTTGAACGACTTGCCTGAGTTGGAAAAACTGGTTGAGCTATCAGGTTTTAACCTGCAATCTAACCAGGATATTGTGCCACTGGAAAATAATGCGTCTGTCTGGTTAAAGGGAATGCAAACGTATATGGATGAAAACTTTATAACACATGCTGATAACAATGGTTTTAAAGTTGCACTGGTGATTCGATCGGAAAATCCTTGTGAGTTTAAGTTAACTCAATTTAATAATAGCTATCGACTCTTGTTTAAAGATCTAGAAATGTTTCCTGATATCGATGCTGCAGACCCAGATTCGCCACAGGAGCAGAAGATAAGTTTTACTGGCACACACTGGCAAAACTACGTCTATCAGCTTTCTTTGCCTGCCGACAGTGTACTGCAGTCTGCTGTGTTGCCATATAAAGACACGCTTAGTAAAAAGGCTTTTTCATTTACGGCTGAGTTACCAACTGAACAATGGCTTGCTACAGCCTCTGGTGTTGAACTGACCAACAACCAATGGGCCGGAGGCACTTTTCAATTAGACAGTGCGCAATCGGTTCGCTATCTGGTGGTACCGTTGATGGCGAGTGCAGCGCAAACCGTATGTTCACTGGAAATTCGCGAAGACATAAATGACTATCCCTCAGGTGCCATAATCACCGAGCAATCACTTGTGCTTGCTGAAGAAGGGACGAGGAGCTGGATGGTCGTGGCTCTGGATGAGTCCCTGGCGCTTTTTAGTAAAAAACTCTGGTGGCTGGTAAAAACCACACAGGGCAGTGCAGTGCAATTTGCACTAGCTTCCCTCACAGGGTCAGGAATTTCCCACTTTAGCCTGAGTGAATCAGGTGGGCCGGGGAGTGTGTTTCGATTTACTGGAGACGTAAATGTTACACCCTTATTTGCCAAAGACAGTACTGACGGGTTTAAGCTGCACGCCTTTCTCGGAGATGAGGAGAGCGGGTTACAGGTAGAGTCGTTTGAACTGCCTGATAGCAATCTACAGCATTTTGATTTACTGCCAGCCTTGTCCGCAGATCATTCACCCGAGCCCACGCAGATTGATTTTCGCATTGCTAGCCTGTTAAAGGGAAATGCCGTGTTATACCCGGTAGAGATTAGTTACGAACTTGCTGAGTAGATTCTGTTCTCCTGTCCCCCCAATTTAACTTTACATAACTGACTCTTCGATGAGGCAGCCAATGCCTTGCATTAGTTGCTATTAAATTAGTGGTGCAATGGCGTATTAGATTGTCGATCATTAAAATTAGAGAAATATGGAGTCGAGCCCTGCAGTAGAAAAGCAATCTGGCTTCGATTTTTTACCTTAAGTTTTACCAGTAAATTATGTACATGATTCTTAACGGTAGAAATCTCAATGGATAATTTTTTTGCTATCAGTTTGTTAGATAATCCTTCCGATAGCAGGCTAACAACCTGTCTTTCACGTGGTGTGAGCTGGGAAAAGTACTTTAATTCATTTTCTGTGTGCTGGGGGTTTTCTGCCCTGGGCAGGAAGTTCTCTCTGCTGTCAGGTTTAGAAGAGCGAACTCTGCTTAAAAGAAAGGCTGCAATTTTAGAGGGACAGTAGCATTCTCCATTGGCTGCCACTTCAATAGCAATAATCAGTTCATGGATGGATGCTTTTCGAGGTACGTAACAGGTTATGCCTGCTTCAGCATATCGTATTATACTTTTCTCATTGTAAGGAACGGCTAAAGCTACAATTTTTGTTTCTGATTTTTCCTGTGATATTTGCTGGGCCAGTTTACAGCTACCAGCTGTTGTCATATCAAGCAAGATTATGAGTGGGTCAATTCTGGAGATGGGAATTTTAGCAGATTCGCAGCTTTCGGCAGTGCTTTCGACTCTGATAGCGCCCTTATCCGAAAGCATCTTTTTTAAGCCATCACGATAGATTTTAATATCCGAAATAACAATAATATTAATCATTTCAAACTCCTCCTTGATTTGGTTTTAAGTATCAAGTCACTTTAAAAATCGATTATCTGACGAGATCTAAAACGAAGATTAATTACAGTCCTCTAAATCATCCAGATTTGTTTACAGAATAGCTACTTCGTTGGAATTTCATATTAACTGTATTGCTCATAAATTTCCAGAATTAGCCATTAAGATTGATAGTAGTTCATCTGATTAAAATCGTTATAAATACTTCATACCCGATTAACTATATTTGATTTTAGTAAGGGGTACTGGGGACATCCCCTTATTAGCTTTACTATCTAAGTGATCTGCATATTCTCCCAGTTTTACCGATTTGCCCAGAGCATTCCATGACTTGTCCAGGGCGTTCCTGTGCGCGCGCTCTGAGTGATGCCCAACTAAAATGGGCTGTCCGAAGGAGATAGCCTCGACAAGTGCATGACTGCGCTTGTATTGGCTGTCGGCTTCCGTGCGTTTCTTATCGGCTCGTTCGTGTAGTCTGTCTTTTCTAGCGTCTTGTTGCTCGTTGTAATTTGCACTTACAAAAGGATTATCTAATAACTCAGGTTCGGCCTGTTCAATTGTTTTTGGCACTATAACTGGGCTTGAATCTTCAGTAGTCTGAACTACTGCAATCTCTGATTCTTCAGGGTTACTATCCAGTTTTTCAACCTGTGATTCATTAAATAAACAGCACATTGGAAACATTCTAAACTCGTCTTTTTCGCCATCCTTCTCATCCGTTGTTTTTCTGGCTTTGATTGGCTTGCCCCATACCCTGTATGATTTCTCGTTTTTCTTTACCTTGAAGCCTTCTTTTTTCCAGTCATGGAAAGTTTTGAATATTTCACAGTTACTAACTGTTTTATAGTTTAGGATCAACATATCATTGATTGACAGTGCCGCTATACTCATCGCTTTAGTGACTGAATCCGCTTCTTTTACCATCCGTTCACGTTGAGCTTTTGATGCTTGGCTTGATTCGATTAATTGAGTTCTTGCAGGATTAACTTTCTTATTCGCTTTCATTGGTTTGATTCCCTTTATTGATTTTAAAAACATATTTCCGAGGGACGAAAAACCCAGAAAGGGAGCGAGTAAACGAGCGGTTTTTGCAGGGCGTTCTGATGAAGTCCAGGGAGGGTGATCGCCTGATCTGCACACATGCAGCAAAGCGTAATACGGAAGATTAGGGATACCTGAATGCAATCAGGTTCTCTGCTATGCTAGACCCCCCAACGGGATCTGTGCTATCGCGAATGTATTAGTAAATAAGCGATACGACTCTAACTGTAAAAATACACGTTAGAATCTTTTAAAGTATAAAGAAACAAAAAATACACACTCAATAAAAACACTTGGATATTACCCCTTAGACGACTGGTTAACAGGTTTAGCGCTTGTTGTGGAATTTTAGTAGTTGTTGTTGAAATATTTAGTACTTACTGTGGTTGACCAAACATGAGCAAAAGGGAGCAGAGCGCGCAGTTTATGGAAAACAGCAGTTGGAGCAGCTCGCCAATACCTTACAGGCCGATATTGGTAAAGGGTTTGATGTCAGTAACTTACGGAATATGCGCAAATTCTACCTGACATTCCCAATTCAGGACGCACTGCGTCCTGAATTGGGCTGGACACACTACCGCACCTTGATACGGATCGAAAACGTGGAAGCCAGACAATGGTATCTCAATGAAGCCGTAGACCAAAACTGGAGCGCCCGTGCACTGAGGCGACGGGTCAGTACACTCTATTATGAGCGCCTGCTCTCCAGTAAGGAGCGCGAGCCGGTCGAGTTAGAAGCACAACAACAGACCCAGCCCCTGCAAATCAGCGCCAAGGATTATCTGCGTGATCCTTATATTCTTGATTTCCTAAACCTGCCTCACAAAAGCCTGCTGGAAAGTGATGTGGAACAGGCACTGATCAACAACCTGCAGCATTTTTTATTAGAAATGGGCAAGGGCTTTGCCTTTGTCGCCCGTCAACAGCGTATCAGTACAGACGACCAGGACTTCTATCTCGATCTTGTCTTTTACAACTTTAAACCCAAATGCTTCCTACTTGTTGACTTAAAACTCGGCAAGTTGAACCATCAGGATGTGGGGCAAATGGATACCTATGTGCGCATTTATGATGAACAACGCCGTGGTGAAGATGACAACCCAACCATCGGCTTGATACTGTGCAGTGAAAAGAGTGAGGCTGTGGCAAAATACTCCGTATTGGCCGATAGCGAACAACTGTTTGCCTCCAAATACCTACCTTACCTTCCCAGTGAAGAGGAGCTCAGGCACGAGCTGCAACGCGAGCGCTAACTCATCATGTCGCAGCAAACTATGAGTAAAGATGCAGATTTATAATACATATTTATCGAGGTTAAGGAAAATGAGTGGTAAACAAAATACTAACATTAGAATAAATATATGTCGTCTTTAATAGTTATATTATTAATAGCAGCTTTTGTAATTACCATATATTTTGCTTTTAATGCAAATGTCTCCTCTCCATATAAAGATTCTGAAAAGAATGATGTTGATTTAGAGGGTTTATCTTTAGTGAAGCTTAGTGGTGATAGTGAAGACTGGCTTGGTAAGGCTGCCATAGCATCTGAAGTCGCAGCTAACGAAGTTAAGACTAAAAACTACGATAAAGCATGGGAGTTGTATCAACAAGTAAAATCATTCTATATGAATCATGCTAAATCTTTTAGCTTCACACAGCAACAAACAATCGCGCTAGATGCATCTGTAAGTAAAGCGCTTGCCAACATATTACGGTTAGAAAAAAAAGACAAAGATGCAATGGTACATATTTGCTATTGGGTCGCGTCGTCTGATTCTATGAATAAGACACAGATAAGCAAATTAAGTGCTTATTTCAATCGTCTCAAAGTAAGAAATACGAAGCTTCAAGAAGTCGTGAAATACGTTGATGATGCACGACCAATACCTGATTTTCGAGCCATTCAAAGCCAAGTAAGTTCATGGGTAGAGGCTGGGTAGTAATTAATTACTCAATGTTGGAATAAATATGAATAAGAAAAATCAAGCATAAAGATACAACAGAATGGTATTCCAAACAAATATAGTCGAAAACTGGTTATTAAAGTCAAAAACTAACTATTAAAGTCGAAAACTAATAGAAGGTGAATTAGTGATATCGTTTAAGTGTAAGTTTGCATTCGATATTGCTAATATTCTGCTTACACCACAGGCTGTGTGAAAACTCAAAATATTTTAAGTCAGTGGGAGTTCGTCCCTAAATACGCATGCTCTTGTATCAAAATAGTTAAAACAAAACCCACTTTAAATAAGTTATTCGCCAATAACAATCTCCATTTACCACTTTCAAAAATGACTTTTAGTTTTCACACAGCCTGACCACATAGCGGAAGTTAGGCCTCCCCCTTAGTAAAAGGGGGATTGAGGGGGATTTAAAATCATTAAGTTGTTTTACTCTGATGTGAGAAGGGTGCAATCTGATTCTTTTTAAATCTCCCCCAACCCCTCTTTTTCTAAGAGGGGAGCCGAAAGTCTGCTTACCTGATGTTAGCGTCCATACTTGAAGATAAGGCCGTCTTACCTGGATTAAAAAAGCAAAGTGGTCGCTGAACACCACAAAGGAGACGCTCGATTAATTGATGGTTAATACCTGTAAAGTCGTAAATGGAAGAGATACTCTTCATAACATCTAAGTATAAATCCTCCAAAGTAGTCGCTCAACCAACTGTATTTAGGCTAACCATTCAACAATAATTCTTCTGTCGGTAAACTTTACTAAATAACTAAAATTTGATTATATTTCGGTAATTTACGCATACCCCGTTTAGGGTATAAACACTCCCAACCCCATGTGTATTAGCGATTAATAATAATAGGGTATGATTAGTGCTGTAGTTACGCCTAACTAAATAAAATCAATAAATGTGTAAAGGAAAGCAACAAATGAACAAAATTAAATTAGCAGCCATAACCGCGGCTTTGGTCGTATCTACCAGTGCTAACTCTGCTTTAGTTTCGCGTTTAGGTGGTTTAGCGTATTACGACACAGATGCAGATTTAACCTGGTTGGCGGATGCCAATGCGGCTGTAGGTTCTGCCTATGATACCTGGAGTCCAGGATCAGGTCGTATGAACTGGGCTGATGCTAATGCTTGGGCAGCGGATTTAACCGTAGGAGGTGTTGATGGATGGCGTTTAACCACGACTGAGCCAGCCATAGCTGGGCCCAATCAAACAGGCAGTGAAATGGGCAACCTGTTTTACAATGTGTTGGGTAATTCGTATGGCTTATTATCCAGCACCGGTCCATTCAGCAACGTTCAGTCCTACTACTATTGGTCGGGCCCGGAGTACGGGCCTAATACTAACTACGCGTGGTACTTCAGTATGACCAATGGCTTTCAGAACCTCGACGTTAAGACCCCTAACCTCTATGCTTGGGCTGTGCAGTCGGGCGATGTTAGCGCGGTGCCTGTGCCTGCTGCGGTATGGTTGTTTGGTAGTGGGCTGGTTGGTTTAGTAGGGCTAGCCAGACGTAAGCGCTAACATTTGGTCATTAGATTATTTGAATGATTTGGCTCTTTGAGGGGGTTTGGGGGATGCTTCCCCCATGCTTTTGATTTTCACCGCCTGCAGGGCGGGTGGAGATTTTTGTCATGGCACGTTATGAACATCTACCTATTTACAAGCAGGCTTTAGATGTGGCCGTGCATTTTGAAAAGGTCGTGGCGGGATTTTCTCGTTATCACAAATATACGCTGGGCACGGAGCTGCGCAATAAAAGTCGTAACATAGTCTCTTTAATTGTTAAGGCGAATGCCGCTCAGGATAAACGTATGCCATTGGTGCAGGTGCGTGAAGCTCTGGATGAGCTGTTAATTTTGGTGCGCATCGCCAAAGAGGCCAAAGCCTTTAAGAGTTTCAAATCATTTCAATTTGCCATCGAACAGGTGGCATCAGTTTGCAGGCAGAACGAGGGGTGGTTACGTTCGTTTAAAAAGAAGGTGTCCCCAGTACCACAATATGAAATACATTATTGCATTATCATTGCTTTTTACAGCCTTACCTACTTATGCAATAAATGATTTTAAGTGTACTGTAAAAGAAGTTTACGAGCTTAAGAAATCTGGGTCACTTACCCCAGGTCCAGGTTTTGTAACTCCAGATATAGGTAGTACGTTTACTGTAAATCGTCAATCCGGTCAGATTACTGCTAAAAAAATTACTAATACAATGTCCGGTGTTATGCCAAAGGTTTATGTCGCTAACCCAAAAGAGAATTCATATACTGCAATAACAATATATAAACCAAATTATACTGTCGATCTATTGCAAATTAATGAGTATGTTAAAGCACCTAAAAAACCTTTTATTTATAAAGGAGCATTTGGCGAGGTTGTAACAGGTCTATGCTCAATCCAATAAACCACATAACAAGTAAGCAACCCGACCAAAAACCCTTAACTTGAATTGGTTCCTTTTATGTATACTACCAGTCACTATAATCATTTAGCTCTCTACTGGGTTTTTGGCCGGTTATTAGGGCATTCAATGTCTGCTTTTTAATTTAATGACCTGATTACGACAGTCCGCAAATGAGACAATTGAGACATTTAAACAACACTCATAAAATGTCTGCTTACCTGAACTGCAGACAAATTATGCTTCTAAATAATCATAAACTAGCCAAAACGGCGACACTATAGTTACGTGCACATTAATTAAACTATCGGTTTTATTAGCGATTCGTTCTTTCTATTTTTATTCAAAAAAAGCCTTTGCCAACTAAACAAACCCCATGCTAGAGTTTGTGTTGATTATTTTTGTTGGTAAACCTGCGCGGCATGAGAGTAGGCTTTTTCAGCTTTTATGCAGGCAAAGTCGTTAACGCATTAACAACGTAAGTTAACCTCACCCACAAACATAATCGCGTCACTATTATTGAGCTATTACTATTTTATGCGGTACCTGAAAACCCAGCGTACCTAAAAACAAGGAGAAGACTATCGAAAAAACAATAACCTAAACCAAG
>Ga0316206_1000739_pt1 | contig 37570 bp, 30 predicted proteins | sample 6monthpyrite_MG_FD_204942 | JGI IMG/M metagenome (GOLD analysis project Ga0316206, IMG submission 204942) | Microbial mat bacterial communities from mineral coupon in-situ incubated in ocean water Damariscotta River, Maine, United States -... | ecosystem: Environmental > Aquatic > Marine >...
CCCCCAGGAGATTCTTTACAATCTGGGTAAGTACTTATTTCGTCGATACTCCCCCAGGAGATTCTTTGCAATCCGGAAGAACGTGAGCTTCGCCAACGTTCTTCCGGGAGATTCTGCGATACCCGGAAGAACATTTACTTCCTCAAGTTCCACCAATAAACTTTTTGCTTTCTGGAAGTGCACGAATTTCGTTCGTATTCCCCCAGAAGATTCCTTCGCCAACCCATATCAATAAGGGGTTAAACATGGCTAAATATTATCGAAACGTTAGTGCGCAGGCATTGATGTGGATCAATAAAAAGCAGTTAGTAAATAAATGCCTGCCACTGATCCTGTTGATATATTTCCAGTGCTGAAAAATTACGTTTGTATGCCATTTTTGGATGCTGATCTATCCAGTATCCGAGATACAGGTTTTCTTTTTTATAAAGTCGTGCTAGCCAGATCTGTTGTAATATTGCGAAAGTACCTGGGCTGCGTTTGTGTTCTTCGGGGTCAAAAAAAGTATAAACTGCTGAAGGACCAGCAATTAGAAAATCCACTACCGCAACACAAAGTAGCTTTCCATTAAGGCGCGATTCGATAAATACGCTGGTATTCCAGCTGTTGAGTAAAAAGTTACTAAATTCTTCTCGCGTCGGATCCGCCATACTGCCGTCTTTATGACGGCTGTTTAAGTAACGGCTATAAAGTGAAAAATACTCTTCTTTAAATCTGGCGGGCACGATGTGGGTGCTTAAGTCCTGATTGTTTTTCAGGCAGCGACGCTGGTTGCGACTGGCTTTAAAATCATCGACATGAATCCGGCAGGGCACACAGGCTGCACATCGTTTGCAATGGGGTCGGTAAACAAATTCGCCACTACGTCGGAAGCCCTTGCTGATGAGCAGACTGTACAGATTTGCCCCCATTTCAATATGCGGATCGGGAATCAGATTAGAGGTCTGGCGATCATCGTAATATCCACACTCGTGTTCGGCGGTGATATACAGGCTGAGGGTTTCTGGGTTCATGTTGGTATATTAAGGTATTTAGTATATTAAAGAAAAAGATAAGGGCATTTTTGTCCGCAAATGAACGCAAAACACGCAAATTTTTGTGTTGTGTTCCATAGGCGCACAATACCTAATTAATACTTATGCCTTTATTTGCGTGCCTTCATGTTTATTTGCGGACAAATATGCTTTTGATCTTTAAAGTGCTAAGGGACAGGTGAAAATTTATTTGTCACTTCAATGCGTCACAAATATCGCCCACAAATACCGCCCACAAATACCGCTTAGAGACACCCACAATCAGTGCTATAATTCGCGGCCCTGATATAAATGGTAATTATTTAGATGAGTCGCACCACTCGAATCGAGCAGTTAAAACAAGCCCTGAAAGAACGCATTCTGATACTGGATGGTGGCATGGGCACAATGATTCAGAGCTATAAGCTGGAAGAGGGCGATTACCGCGGCGAGCGTTTTGCCGACTGGGCATCTGACCTGAAGGGCAATAACGACCTGTTAAGCATTACCCAGCCGGGGATTATCTGCGATATTCACAAGGCCTATCTGGAGGCCGGTGCAGATATTATCGAAACCAATACTTTCAACGGCACTTCTATTGCCATGGCAGATTATTCCATGCAATCCCTGGCCTATGAGTTAAACCTCGAAGGCAGTAAAGTAGCCCGTGAAGCCGCGGATGCGGTGGCGACTGCTGAGCGTCCGCGTTTTGTTGCCGGTGTGCTCGGCCCGACCAATCGCACCGCGTCTATCTCGCCTGATGTCAATAATCCGGGCTATCGAAATGTGAGTTTTGATGAGCTGGTTGAAGCCTACACCGAAGCTACAAAAGGTCTGGTTGATGGTGGTTCGGATATTATTCTGATAGAAACTGTTTTCGATTCACTCAATGCCAAAGCCGCCATCTTTGCGGTACTGCAATATTTTGACGATCACCATGTTGAATTGCCGGTGATGATTTCCGGCACCATTACCGATGCCTCCGGGCGAACCTTATCCGGGCAGACGGCTCAGGCATTCTGGAATTCCATGCGCCATGTTAACCCGATCAGTTTCGGTTTTAACTGTGCGTTGGGCGCAGATGAATTGCGCCAGTATGTGGCGGAAATGTCCGGCATTATTGACTGTAATTTAAATGCCCACCCCAATGCGGGCCTGCCTAATGAGTTTGGTGAATACGATGAATCGCCACAGGATATGGCGAAACAAATTGAAGAATGGGCGGCCTCTGGCTTTTTAAATATTATTGGGGGCTGTTGTGGTACGACCCCCGCGCATATTAAGGCTATCGCCGAAGCGGTGAGTAAATACCCGCCCAGAAAAATTCCCGCGGTTCCCATCGAGTGTCGCTTAAGCGGACTGGAGCCACTGAATATAAATAAACAATCCCTGTTTGTGAATGTGGGTGAGCGCACCAATGTCACGGGCTCTGCCCGATTCAAACGTTTAATCCTTGAAGAAGAATACGACACCGCACTTGATGTGGCCCGCGAGCAGGTTGAAAACGGCGCCCAAATCATCGATATTAATATGGACGAAGGCATGCTCGATGGTGAGCACGCAATGGTCACCTTCCTTAAATTAATTGCCTCGGAGCCGGATATTTCCCGGGTACCGGTGATGATCGATTCGTCCAAGTGGCACATTATTGAAGCCGGTCTGAAATGTATTCAGGGCAAGGGTATTGTTAATTCCATCAGTATGAAAGAAGGCGAAGAGAAATTTATTGAGCAGGCCAAACTGATTCGTAAATACGGTGCCGCAGCGATTGTAATGGCCTTCGATGAAGAGGGGCAGGCGGACACCTGTGATCGCAAAGTGGAAATCTGTACCCGCGCTTATAAAATTTTAACCGAAGTGGTGGGTTTCCCGCCGGAAGATATTATTTTCGACCCGAATATTTTTGCGGTCGCCACTGGCATTGAAGAACATAATAATTATGGTATGGACTTTATCGAAGCCACACAAATTATTAAAGATACCTTGCCACACGCATTGGTGTCTGGCGGTGTTTCGAACGTATCTTTTTCTTTTCGCGGAAACAATCCGGTGCGCGAAGCGATTCACGCGGTGTTTTTATATCATGCCATAAAAGCGGGCATGGATATGGGCATAGTGAACGCGGGGCAACTTGCAGTTTATGATGATTTGCCGCAAGAGTTGCGTGAACATGTTGAAGATGTGGTGCGCAATCGTCGCGATGATTCCACCGAACGTTTGCTGGATATTGCGGATCAATATCGCGGCGATGGCAGCAGCGGTAAAAAAGTTGAAAATTTAGAATGGCGTGAATATGAAGTCCGCAAACGCATCGAGCATGCGTTAATAAAAGGTATTGATACCTATGTTGTTGAAGATACGGAAGAAGCCCGTTTAAGTTTTGATCGTCCGATTCAGGTGATTGAAGGGCCGTTAATGGATGGCATGAATGTGGTCGGTGATTTATTCGGCGACGGCAAAATGTTTTTACCCCAGGTTGTAAAGTCTGCACGGGTAATGAAAAAAGCCGTGGCACATTTAATTCCGTTTATCGAAGCGGAAAAAGATGGCAAAGCGAGATCCAATGGCAAAATTTTAATGGCCACCGTAAAGGGCGACGTACACGACATTGGCAAAAATATTGTTGGCGTGGTGTTGCAGTGTAATAATTTTGAAGTGGTGGACATGGGCGTGATGGTGCCCGCCAATAAAATTATAGAAAAAGCCCAGGAAGAAAATGTCGACATCATTGGTTTAAGTGGATTGATTACGCCGTCACTCGACGAAATGGTTCACCTGGCCAAAGAGTTGCAACGTTTAAAAATGCACGTGCCGGTCATGATTGGTGGTGCGACTACATCAAAGGCGCACACCGCCGTAAAAATAGATCAAAATTACGCAGCACCAACCGTCTGGGTAAAAGATGCATCTCGTGCAGTGGGTGTCGCTCAAAGTTTAATTTCGACTGACTTAAAAGAAAATTTTGTGAGTGAATTAAGTGAAGATTACGAACAGGTGCGCATTAACCATGCGGGACGTCGCAAGAAAACTAACTGGGCAAAAATTGAAGATGCGCGTTTAAATAAAGCCAAAATTGACTGGAACAAAAGTGATATCGGCGTACCCGCTTTCACTGGTGTAAAAGTGTTCGATGATTATTCACTGGATGAAATAAAAGAATTCATCGACTGGACACCATTCTTTTTTGCCTGGGAATTAAAAGGTCGTTATCCAAAAATTTTAACCGACAAAGAAAAAGGCGAAGAGGCGACGAAATTATTTAAAGACGCCAAAGCCATGCTGGATAAAATAATCAGCGAAAAGTGGTTAACCGCAAAAGCGGTTGTGGGTGTTTTCCCTGCAAATACGGTGAATGATGATGACGTGGAAGTTTACGCGGATGATTCGCGCAGTGAACTTTTAACCACCTTAAACTTTTTACGCACCCAAACCCAGCAACCTCCGGGTCGCCCAAATAATTGCTTAAGTGATTTTATTGCGCCCAAAGAAACCGGCCTGAAAGATCACATTGGTGCCTTTGCAGTTACCACCGGTGTGGGTATCGACGCGCACGTAAAACGTTTTGAAGAAGATCACGATGACTACCAGGCAATTATGCTGAAAGTGCTGGCGGATCGTTTAGCTGAGGCCTTCGCGGAACTCATGCACAAGCGTATGCGTAAAGAATTCTGGGCCTATGCGAAAGATGAAACTCTGGACAATGATGCACTCATTGCGGAACAATACAAAGGCATTCGTCCGGCGCCGGGTTATCCTGCCTGTCCGGATCACACGGAAAAAGCCAAACTCTGGCAGTTGATTGATGCGCATCAAAAGGCCGGCATCAGTATTACGGAAAGTTTTGCTATGCTGCCTGCAGCGTCTGTCAGTGGTTGGTATTTCAGTAACCCGGAATCAAAATATTATGCGGTGGCTAAAATTAACCGTGACCAGGTTGAAGATTATGCAAAACGAAAGGGCATGACATTAGCGGAAGCTGAACGTTGGCTGGCTCCAAATTTGGGCTATGATAACTAGGGCACCTCTGATCAAGTCTATAATGCTTCAGATCGCGCGAGGGGCTTACAGGCTTGCCCGTGCGCTGCGTTAGTATTTTTCATCAGGTACCTACATGCTTTCCCTCATAATTCATACATGGACTGCCTTGATCACGAACAAGCCTGTAAGCCAGGAGTATCATCGACTTGATCAGAGGTGCCCTAGGGACGTTTAGACAAGCGATCGGTAATGACGAAGTTTGTACCGGTTTTATGTGCCCGTATTGGGCGAAAAAATTACGTTCTTAGAAACCAGGTTCCTAGAACATAGATAATTACATAGATATTTATATAGATATTTACTTTTCAGAAACTTAATTTCTGAAGTTAACCTTAAAGAAAAAACAGAGCAAATTTATGCGTGATTCAGAACCAAGCCTGAAAGGATTCGGTATCTTCAGGTACAAGGAAGACCGTCTGCCGGTATTTATTATATTGTTCCTCACCGTAGTTGATTTTGTTTTATATTTCACCGTGAATAATGCGTTGTTATTGTTTGTTTATTATTTAGTCATGATTATCCCGAAGGGCACAATTTGCGCGTGGAATCATCATCACCAGCATCTGTTTACCTTTAGAAACACCGCCCTTAATCGTGGGCTGGAATTTGTCTATGCATTGCACACCGGCGTTACCACCCACCTGTGGCGGTTGCATCATGTGCTCGGACATCATCTAAATTTTCTCGATCAGAAAAAAGATGAAAGCCGCTGGATGCGTAAGAATGGCAGCAAAATGGGGGTTATTGAATACACATTAAATGTGGCAGTAACCGCTTACCCCAGAGGCTTTGCGGTGGGTAAAAAACATCCCAAACAACGCCGGCCTTTTGTGGTGTACACCCTGATTACTTTTGTGATTGTAGGTTTACTGGTCTGGTATAAACCGCTGCAGGCACTGTTTTTATTTGTATTGCCAATGATAACCAGTTTGCTATTTACTGCCTATGTAACTTATGAGCATCACTCGGGGCTGGATACGCAAAATGAATTTGAAGCTTCTAATAATAATTTAAACCCGTTATACAACATACTCACTGGAAATCTGGGTTACCACACCGCACATCATCACAAGCAGGGTGTGCACTGGTCTAAACTGCCCCAGTTGCATGAGACGATTAAAGATAAAATTCCCGCGCATCTATATACCCGGTCGGCGATAACTAATATGTTGCTTGGGGGATAACTTTTTTAAATTTTAAATTTTAAATTTTAAATTTTAAGTTTTAGTCAAGAACAGATTGTTTTTGTGCGTGGGTGTAGGTTCTGGTTTGCGGGTGAAAGGGTATCTCTATACTCTGATGCTTTCTTCTGCGATTTTACCCTTTACAATGATGACTTCAGGTTCTTGTGACGGTTTATTTCACGCCGGCTTTTTGCCAGCTCACTAAATGGATAGGCCCTGTAAATTCCATTCAACTCAATTCCAGTCACTTTTTCTTTCGGGTGATAGCGGCGGCTCATGGTGCTAACGGGAAAATACAGGGCTTCACTTGTCGCGTAATTTACGTAGGGTGTGTTTGAATAATCCCGGCTGAATCCCATATCCCTTGATAGCCCCATGTGTTCGGGTGCTGCTGCAACCAATGTTGCCAGCGGGTATTTTGCAGCACCAGCATTTCCAGCGATTCCCCCTTACGTTTGCCACTAATCACCTGGCCAGGTATCCGCGACCACAGGGATTCGGTTTTTCTGTCATATAACAACATATCGCTGTTATACAGCAATCCGGACACACCAAAATTAGCCGCGCCTGATTTGAAAGCCCTGCCGGTTCCGCACAGGGAGGCAATGGCTGAATAGCATGCCACCATCATTAACAATTTCATGGCAGTTTAAAATGCCAACGGGATAGGCGCTTACTGTGTTGTTAACACGGGTCCCCAGCACCCGATCATCATCGTGTAAATAATCTGCTGCCTCGGCGCTAGTGAATTTTGGCCAGTCTATTGAGGGAGTACTGTCTCTGGCTGGTCCACCGTGGTGAATTTCAGTAGGGTGAACTATAAGGCAGTCGGGCTAATTGCAACGTCATTGAACTGTTCCGAAGATGACCCTGGAAATGAATCCGGGTATGAATAATCGTGAATAACAACAGTACAAGTGTCAGCACAAGCGAAATAGCTTCACTGAAGTTTGATTTGGAAATTTCAGTGGAAATGATTGATGGCATCAACCCCCTTAAATCGAACGAGTGACAAATACGCGACTGATCAGAGCCTGTGTTTTGACAGTGGCTTTAACGGTAAACTCTATGGGTGTAGTTTTGCACCAGTTTAGTCGGTTTTACAGGCTGGATTTTGTCGTAAAACCACTAAAATCAGCGCTGTAGAAGGGTGCAGCAGGTTATCCACAAAAGCTGTGGATAACTCTGTGGATGGTTCTATGTTTATTGTCTGAAATCAAACTATGACGGAATTGTTACCAGATTGTTTAAAAAACAAGCAAATAGATTTATTGTTTTAAATTCAATAGGTTATAAATAAATTAAAAAGTATTTGACAGATTGCCAGTATTAAGAGGTGCTTAAATAGAGGGGGTGTGTTAAATATCCTGACTGTGTATAACTAGGGTTTACCCAGCGTTATTCGGGGCAAATAAATTAAAAATCAACATAAATTCCCGCCTGTTCAGCGCTTTTAGGTATCATAGGCCCCAAACAGGCCCCTTGCATGGTTCTCAGCCCCGACTTTAGCAATAATCTGGGCCTATTAAATAATAAATTAGGCGGATTGATTGAATCAAGACCTTAAAAAACACACTGAGCGTATCAGTATTCTTAACAAGACTAACTGCGCCATGCTATACAACCCGCAGCTACTGGGAAACCCATCCGCCAGCTTTGTCGATGGGGATATTCTGCAGGAGTCTGCATCAGTCCAGCGCATCACAAGCGGCGGCCGAGGGCAGGCCTGGTTTGTGGAATTAGATGGCCTGAGCGGCGTGCTGCGTAAATATATGCGTGGCGGACTTATTGCCCGGCTGGTCCGGCAAACCTATATCAGCTTCAGTTTCGAAAACACCCGTTCAGTAAAAGAGTGGCGCTTGTTGCAATGGATGCAGGCGCGGGGGTTACCGGTACCACAACCCATTGCCGCATCAGTCTGCCGCTGGCCGTTTAAATTCAGCCCTTTTTACCGCGCTCAAATACTCGTGCGACGCATTCCCAATGTACAAACTTTAGATCAGCTACTAGCGCGACAAGCATTAAGCACTGCTGAATGGCAAAGTGTCGGTGAGTGTATTTGCGAGTTTCACATTGCGGGGGTTTATCACGCGGATCTAAATGCCAATAATATTTTACGGGATACAAAAGGCAAAGTTTACCTGATCGATTTTGATAAGGGTGAGTTGCGAAATATAAACGCTAAAACCAATGCCTGGATGCAGGAAAATTTACAGCGCCTTAAGCGCTCATTACTCAAGCAACAGCGAATAAATTCACAATATTATTTTACAGAAGAAAACTGGCAGTGGTTAATTGATGCTTATGAGGTTGGTTCGTCTCTTGAGTAAAGGTGAGATTGGTTAATGGGGTTTTGTATGAATCTTGAAAAAACCAGTGTAATAAGGCGATTCCTTGTTTCGATAAATGTGAGCAACCCAGTTTAATATTATTAGCATAACGTTGTGATAAACAGACAAAATCAGGTGGCTTCCAGGTGGTTATCTGACGGTTAGTTGAAATCGTAATACTTAGTAGCATACAAAATAAAATAAACGGGTTCCGTGAATAATTGGCAACAAGACAGGGAATAAAATCAATGCCTGTATTGTTAATACAACTAGACGCCGGATATTTAGTAATGTTAACCAGAAAAGACAGACAAAGATTTGAGAAATTGACCCTGCCCCATTTGGACGCAGCCTATAATCTTGCCCTATGGTTAGTGCGAGATTCGTCTGAAGCTGAAGATATTGTACAAATAGCCTATATGCGTGCGTTTGAAGCTTTTGGTCGATTTACAGGCGGTAATACTGCTGCGTGGATAATGACTATCGTTCGTAACACCGCATTTAATTTACTGAATAAACAAAAACGAAGCAGTAATCTGGTTAGCTTTGATGAAGTGTCTCATATTAATGATCAAAAATATAAAAACACGTATGACTTAACGCCTGAAGAAATGATTAATCTGGCTTCAAGCAATATACAGGTAGCAGAACTTATTGATCGTTTGCCCATTGATTATAGAGAAGCGGTGTTCCTGCGCGAAATAGAAGGTTACTCATACAAAGAAATTTCCGAAATCACCCAGGTGCCTAAAGGTACCGTCATGTCACGATTATCTCGTGCGCGTGGACTGTTACAAAAATTTGTAATCGAGCAGCAGAAAAAGGAACAAGTTCGTGGATTGTGAACAAATACAAACTAATATTGAGTCTTACCTGGATGGTGAATTAACTTTATCCGATCGGCGTGACTTTGAATGTCATGTGTCCGATTGTACAAGCTGTTCACATAAGCTGGAGAGTATGCGATCAATTCAGAAAATGATCCGCAATACAGATTATAGTAATATACCTTCCGCATTAAAGCAGAATATTCAAAACCAGTTAAGAGACTATACAGGCGAAGACGCTAAAAATTCTGGCTGGTTGCGTTGGGTCGGCTTCGGGGGCGGTGCAATGGCGACTGGTTCACTTGCAACCTGGGCCATGATGACGTTCTTATTCATTACACCCTTACAAATAAAACTGACTGATGAAATTATCTCTTCCCACGTGCGTTCCTTAATGGTTGATCATATGACAGATGTGAAATCAAGTGATCAGCATACCGTTAAACCCTGGTTTAATGGTCGGGTTGATTATTCACCACCGGTAAAAAATATTGAAAATGCCGGTTTTGAATTGATCGGTGGTCGCCTGGATTATATACAGGGAAAAGCTACCGCTGCTCTCGTTAATAAACGCAGGGCACATATTATCAACACCTTTATTTCAAAGAATAATCATAGTGAAATAAATACTGAACCTGAACTGATTCAGCGTCAGGGTTATAATCTTTTTTTCTGGAAAAATAACGGCCTGGATTATTGGGTTATTTCAGATTTAAATCAAAAAGAATTAACAGCGTTCGCATTTCTAATATCAAAATCGTAGTAACTTAATAAATATTACATAATAAAAATCATTTAATTAAAATATTTTTGTTATTGATGGAATTTTTCATATCATCGGTTTGTTATGTAACTGTAGCCTTTGCCTTAATGGTGTAGGGCATAAGACATAATAAATTAATAATAAAGGAGATACTCAATGGATCGACGATCATTTATTCGTATAGGTATGGCAGGCGCGGCAACCGGCATTATTGCACCCAATATTGTTCTGGCCGGTTCTTTAAATAATAAAATCAGCAGTAACCAAATGGCAGGAGGTCTTTATTACACAAAAGATTCCCCCGGCCGGTGGAAGAAAAAAGCAGGTTCACATTCTCCCATTCTAGAAAAAACAGATGCGGGTATTCAAGTGATAACCGGTCACCCTATGAAGCCTAATGATCACTGGATTGTAAAACATATTTTACTCGATAAAGATTTTAAGTTTATCGATGAAAAATTTTTTAATCCAGCAAAGGAAAATACAGCTATTTCTAATTTTACATTAAAGGGTCAAACCGGTGTTGTGTATGCACTCAGTGTTTGTAATAAGCATGATTCATGGTTAACGGCTCTGGAAGTATAAATAACTACCTGGAAGTTTAAATAACTACCTGGAAGTTTAAATAACTACCTGAAAGTTTAAATAACTACCTGAAAGTTTAAATAACTACCTGAAAGTTTAAATAACTAAAAGGGGGAGAGCCTGTATTCCCCCTTTTAGAATTAATTATTTATCTGTAATAATAAACTTAGAACCCTGTCTAACTAAGAGCTCTAGCTAACACAGAGCCTTATCTAAAGAGAGCCATCCGTGAAATGTGAATTCTGACGTGGTCTAATCAATTTTTACTCCCCCCCAGTCATTGAAAATTAAGCGAATTTTGTGTAAAGTACGAGGCTATAAATAAATCAAAAAATCATTTGTACAGGGATGCTTTAATTGAATATCAGGTTTCACCGAATTTTTATTACCCCATTATTTTCCTTATGTTTACAACCGGCTTTTGCAGAAATTCCCGACATTGAACGGCAGGCGTTAATTGCGCTTTTTAGCAGTACCTCGGGTAGCCAATGGCATAATAATAGTGGTTGGCAAGCGGCTTCAGCGGATACCTGTAGCTGGTATGGGGTGAGCTGTGATGTTAGCCAGGGTTTTGTAACCGAACTTCAACTCGATGCCAATAATCTAAAAGGTTCTCTACCCGAATCACTGGTCAATTTAAGCCAGCTTAACCGTATAAGTCTTAACTATAACGGGGCATATAGCGACAACCAGAGTGTGAATGATTTTGTTCAAAGCAAGAGTGAGCTTAATTATCAAAACAGTCAGACGCTTGATGCCGTAGGTGTAAACTTTGATGTGGTCGGCAGCAATCGTTTACAACTGAGTTGGGACACGGTGGGCTACCTGGATAATGACGGCGGCTACCGCGTTTATTTGGCGCAGCAAATCGACAGTGAAAGTGGCTCGGTCACCACCGAGTTTGTTAAGCAGGGCGAAGACATTGTGGGTAAAGTTAACACTTTAACCACGTTGACAGAACTGCAGCCTTGTCGACAGTATTTTGTAAAAATTATTTCCTACACCGATGCCCACCTGGCCAATAGCAATGCAATTGAAAGCGATGGGCTTAACGCGCCTGTTATGGGCACGATTACCGGCCTCGATGAAAACTGCCAGATTATAGGTAGCGCTTATAACGACACCTTTAGCATCGATCAAAATTCAAGCAGTGCGGCAACCGCGATTACTGAAGTGTCTGCCAATGGCGAGCGTAATTATCAACTGAGTGGAAGCCAGGCGTTTAATATTGATGGTGGTGCGGGTGATGACTCGTTAACGGTGATAGGTGAGCAGGATAATACCTGGACGATTACGGATAATAATGCGGGTGATGTGAATGGGAATTTGTTTAGTAGTATTGAACATTTAATTGGGGGCGCAGGTACAGATAACTTTAATTTGTTAGACGATGTATCGCTTGATTCATCTATTGATGGGAATATTGTAAATGTTTCTGGAGAGATGGATGTAATAATTAATGGTGATATTACTGCTGAGGCGCTTAGTTTAGTGGCTGTAAATTCTGTCAAATTAGGTAGTTCTTTAAATGTAGTAGGTGACGTACTTGTTACAACTGAAAACATAACTGCAAGTTATTCGTGTGAGAGTGTTTCATCATCGGTTACATTGTCCGGTAGTGATTACACCGTTGTCTCAATCGATTGTCCTATCACGGCTGGTTCAATTCCTATCGGAGAAGCAGCTATCTTCCCCCCCCAGCTCTTTCTATACAGAAGTAGAGTTATCTCCAGTAGAAATTAATCCGCTTTCACTGGAAGACTTACTCTTGTTAGATGGCATGGAAATCCCTACCGATGACGGAAATACTTGCATCCTTTCTCAAGGCCAGTGCATCGCTGAAGATGGTTCGGTTTATGTGCTTAATGACGACGGCAGCAAGCTGGTTAGAGAAAATTCAGCTAACGGTTCGCTGGGTTTTCTGAGCCTGTTTTTGTGCCTGATATATTCATGTTTTCGGTTTAACAGAAGAGCAATATAGAAGAGGGTAAGTTGAACCGGGATGGTTCAACGAAAACGAAGAACTATTACCATTAGTATTTGTTACTCACCCTATAATCGTCCCTAAGATTTTGCCACAATTGAAACTCGCTGATGCCGTTATTGGCGAGCAAATATTTTATTTCAATATTTTTTTAGCAGAATTTTTATTATGGCTATTATTTCCACAAGCCGTCAGTAACTGTATACACATCAAAATACAGCTTCCCCTCGAAACAACCTGAATAAAATGTTCATGATATTCGCGCCATCATCTAATCATCAAAAAAACATCATATTTACTCAATTTTTTTATGCCGCCTGTGGGCTAATTTGTTAACCGTAGGCAGTTTGGCCTAGGCCGCTGTTACGTAGCGAATGGGAATGCAGCCCTGTATACCCGCTTCAGGCATACAAATATGGCGAAGCATTTTCATTCAATTAAAACCAGGTAAATGTTAATTGAGGAATCTATTATGAAAAACGTATTAAAAGCGACGGTTGTTATTATAGGTGTAGTTTTGGCTGTACCCGTACACGCGATGGGTGATTACTGTGAGTATAATTCGGTTATAAAAACACAGTTTAAGCAGCTAGATAGCGATAGCGATGGCTTTATCAATAAAGCGGAGGTAAATGCGCAACCAGCGCTAGTGAAAGACATGCATGTTTATGGTGGTGATAACTTTGATATGGGTGACATTGATTCAGATGGTGTTTTAAGCTGGAATGAGTTTTTAGCGAATGAGGAAATAATATCAGCTGAGTAGTATTTCGTTTGATTAAATCATTTACACCGGTAGCTTTTAGCCGATGCCGGTGTTTTTTTGTAGGTCGTTATTTTTAATGTTGTGGTTTTTAAGAATTTCAAGTGACTCACTGAAGTCTTTTATTAGCGCAGATTATTAGCTCAGGTGTTAGCCGATACCTGAAGTCACATACTGTTGAATTTTCTGTGGTGCCTATATCTAAAACAGGTAAATATGACATATCATTTATCCAGAGCATCCCTGGCAATCCGTACTACAAATTTTGTTCTGTAACTTTTCAATGTGTGTAAAGCATGGCAACATGCTCGCAAGCTCAAATTCTAGTGTGTATGTAATAACGTTGAATAGCCGTTAATTAAGCATTTTTACCTGCGATTTAGGTTAAAGTGCTATTTTGAAGATATGATGTTTTTATGATGGAAAATATTGTAATAAATATCAACTACTTACAAAAAGAGACAATAAAAGTTTGTAATAATCAATATGAGTGAAAGGAACCTTAAACCACAGTTTAATCTTGATGGATGGCATGTCGATACTCTCTCAAATCGTTTGCGCAAAGATAACACCGAAATTAAGTTAGAAACCAGGGTGATGGCGGTGCTTAATTATCTAGCGCAGCATCAAAATGAACTGGTTAGCCGTGAAGAGCTGGAACAGGCAATTTGGGGTGATACCATCGTGGGTTATGATGCGTTAACCCGCTGTATTGCTCAACTGCGCAAATCGCTTAATGATGACCGCAGTAACCCTCGCTATATAGAAACCATTTCCAAGAAAGGGTATCGTTTAGTCGCGGAGGTTTCCAATATTGACACCCACGAAACAATACCTGAAAGCGAAGAAATTAACGTATCAAAACCACGTTCAGTGGTGCGATCTTATAATGTACAGGCGCTGGGTATTACGGCATTGTTAGTGTTGTTAAGCCTGATATATAACTACCAACCAGAGAAAGCAGAAATAATCGATTTGGTCGAGCCGGTCACTCAACACATGGCACAACCTTCGATTGTTGTATTGCCCTTTAAAAATCTTAATAATAACCCTGAGCAACGTTATTTTAGTGATGGTGTCACAGCAGATATTACAACGGCTTTGTCAAAACTGTCTGGTCTGCTGGTGATTTCAGAATCATCTGCTAGAGGTATTTCACGTACTGATAATTTAAAAGATACCGCGATTTCTGTGGGTGTGCGTTATGTATTAGAAGGCAGTGTAAGGCGCATAAATAATAGAATTCGCGTTAATGTAAATTTAATAGACAGTCGTAGTGATATTTATTTGTGGTCTGAAAAATATGATCGTGAATTGAGCTCAGTGTTTGACGTGCAAGATGATATCACCGGCAATATTATTCAGGCACTGTCTATAAAATTAACTGAAGAGGAAAAAACACGTACAGCACATCGTTATACGGTGAGCATATTGGCTTATGATGATTTTTTACGAGGCCAGGCCCATTATACTCATCATACCCAGGAAGAGAATCTTCTGGCAAGGCACTATTTTCAGCAAGCGATAGAGCGAGACAGGCGCTTTGCTCGGGCCTATAGTGCAATGGCGCTTACGTATGTTGCGGAACATCGCTATGCGTGGGGTGAGCAGTTGAACCAACAGCTTGATGAAGCTCTCAGGCTGGCGAGCAAAGGCAAGTCATTAAATGAAGCGCTGCCCCAGGCCTATTGGGTGTTAGGTTATGTGTATCTTTTTCGTCGCGAGTTTGAGCAAGCTGAGCAAGCTGCTGGTCAGTCAATTAAGCTTGATCCTAATTATGCAGATAGTTACCTGACCATTGCGGTCTGTAAAATACATGCGGGTGAGTCGAAAGAGGCCGTTTCTTACGCTCGAAAATCGATGTTGATTAATCCGCTTTATCCTGCAGCCTATGCTTCTATTTTAGGGCAGGCATATTTTTTTAATGGGAACTATGAACTTGCAGTAACGAGTTTGCAAGATGCTATTGATCGTAATATTAATCTGTTATCGGCGCATGTTTTTCTCATAGCGTCACTGAGTAACTTGAACCAAATGGAAGAGGCTGAATGGGCAGCAGAAAAATTAAAATCAATTGATGCAGATTTTTCGATTCAACAAGTAGACCAAATGTTAGCCATTGGTGAAGCTAAAGGTTTAGAAAATTTGAAGAAGCAATTGCAAAGGGTGGGTTTTTAAAAATAAAATAATAACTAACATTTTGTAATTATAAATATAATGAAGATTATTGTTTTTGCATGGGTCTCTCCTGTAATTTCCCTATTTTTGAGTGTACGGGAAAGTAGAATTATCCTGGTCTAAAACGGCGTAAAAAAATATGAACTAACTCAATCACACAAAGTTCTGGTTGAGCATATTTATAGAATTATTTTCTATCATTGACTAATACATCAGGTACATCGTTGGTGTTATATTCAACCATAAAGATTAATCGGGGTACTTCTCTCTTATCAACTTAAATTCATCCAGATTATCCATCAATACTGTCACTAAGGCAGGATCAAAATGCTTGCCACTTTCCTGAGTTATTAAATCAATTATTTCTTCGATAGGCCAGGAATCTTTATAGCAACGTTTACTTCCAAGCGCATCAAACACGTCAGCAAGCGCAGTTATTCTTGCGTATTGGTGAATGTCTTCACCTTTCAAACCCCGTGGATAACCCGTACCATCCCATTTTTCATGGTGCTGACCCGCTATAATTGATGCTGCGAGGGTTATTTTACGATTCGATTTTTTTAATAAACCTTCACCAAGTTGAGCATGACTTTGCATAGTGGCCCATTCTTCCTTATCAAGCTTACCAGGTTTTGTTAGCACGCTATCCGGAATTCCAATTTTACCAAAATCATGCAACGGTGACGCAAGTAAAATTAACTTTACTTCATCATCAGGAAGCCCAACTTTACTTGCCAATAATGAAGAGTATTCTGCAACACGACGAACATGACTGCCGGTCTCTTTTGAGCGTGTTTCTACTGCCTCACCAAGCATATATAAAATTTCGCGTTGTGTATCTTCGACTTCCTGCTGTAAAAGTAAATTTTTATAGGCTACACCTAAGTTATTGCAGAAAAGCTCCAATAAATGAAAATCGTCCGTAGATAAATTGTGTTGACTCGAAAAAATCAATACATCATCACGGCTATCATCGGGTCTAAAATATATTGCATGGGTATTATTTACAGATGTTATCACTTTATTTTCGATTGATTTGTTTAACAGTTCCAGCGTTTCGTTATCAAGTTTATCAAATGGGTTCTCTCCGGTTAGATCTGTATATTTTCCAGTACCTGCTAAAATAAGGGCATCCTTGGCGTTTCCTTCAATTGCTACACTATCAAAATTTACATACACTGTATCTTTATCAAGATACAGCACTGCCACAAGCTGATCTAGAATACCCTCGATTAACTCTGACAGTTTTCTTAACTTGTATATTTCAGTAGAGGCCTTTATCACCCTCTCCAAACCTTTTCTGTTAGCTTCCAGTGCCGCCAGATCACGGTAGGATCTTATACTTGTATAGACAACCGAATAGAGCTTTTGTGAAGTGAGTTCTGTTTTTTCTTTATAGTCATTAATATCATATTTTTCAATTACACTTCTTTCCGGTGCCTGTCCGGGCTGCCCGGTTCTCAACACGAGTCTTGTTATAGTATTCTTTAATTCATTTCTAATTCTTTCAACCAGATCCAGTCCTGCATGTTCCGTTTCCATCACCACATCAACTAGTGCCATAGCAATTTGATTGTTCTCAGATAATATTTTAAAACCCTCTCCTGCATTGTAAGCATGTAAGAAATTGATATCCCGGCCTTCAAACACAAACCCATCTAATGCCAATTCGGTTACTTCATGTACACCTGGTTCATCATCAACAATAAGAATATCCCATGACTTATTATATGTAACTATACTTTTACGAACTTTTTTTTCACTCTCATCTGAAAACAGGAGATCATTAGAACTCATAGTAATTCTCCAGTAGAATTAATTTCGGTTGTTACAGGTAATTCTAAAGTTAATTTAAGATCCATATTTTCCATGTTTATAGCCGTAATGTTTTCCTGTAGTGTTGTGTTAACCAGATTGTAAATTATATTCATTCCCAGACCGCTCCAACCATGTCGCGTTTCGTTGTAAAAAATGGATCAAAGATTCCAGGTAATTTACTATCATCGACTCTGGAACCATTATCATAATAATATAGAGTAATATAGTCAGGCTTTGTGACTTCTGATTTAATCGTTATTTCAGGTTTATTTTTCTTATCTGAATAAAATGCATGGGTTAGGCTATTAATAATTAAATTACTGATAATTTGATATACTGCACCAGGATTAGTAAATATCTTTATATCTTTGTCTATCAGATTATTAACCACAACTTTAGTTTTCTTTAACTTAGGATGTAAACTCAGTATAATTTCATTACAATACTCGCGTAATATCACATCTCTAAAACCATCACTAGACTGATCAACTGCAACCTGTTTGAAGCTTTTTATTAAGTCTGATGGCCTTTTTAAATTTTTAATTAAAATATCCGGACCTTTACGTGTATTGTTCATATATGTCTGAAACCTGGATTTTGTCAATACTCCAGACAGAAACAACTCTTCTGGTGACTTAATTGTTTCTTCTATACTTGTAGCAGACGTTACACTTATACCGATAGGTGCATTTATTTCATGAGAAATACCTGCCACCAGTCCACCCAAAGACGCCACTTTATCAGAGTGTACAAGTGGCCCCTGAGCATTCGCTAAGGTTACAAGCGAGTTCTTTAATTTATTATTTGCCTCTTCTAAGTTATGTGTTCTATCGGCAACGCGTTTCTCCAGATTTTGAATATCGGCCATCATTAAATCTATCCAGTATTCATTTTTATCAACAACTAATTTGTGACGGCCCAGTTTTACATTATTCAAATTGTTCTTATTAAAAATATCATTCATTGATATAGAGTCAATTGCTTCAGTTATTTTTTTGTTTATTAGAGGAGAGTTAAATAGCTCATCAGCCTTTTGATTGGAGAATACAATATTTACATTCATATCAATTCGCAATACTGCATTACTTATTGATTTAAGTGTTTCTCTGGCCTTTTGCATTTCTGTGAACAGTAAATTTTCAATTTTTATTGTTTTGCGGATTACAAAATACGCGACTATTGAAGCCATTATAAAGGCTAAAAACGACCATGCTAATAATAAGTTTCTACTTTTAGTGAATTGGGTGTTAATTGAATTCAATATATCACGTGAGTTTTCTTTCTGAATATGTAGCATTTCCAATAGCTTTCCTAATGCTTTTTCCTGCGCTTTTACGCCATCCTCATTCAGCCATTCCCTTGCTTCTTGTGTTTCATCAAGCTGGATTAATTCAACCAGTTCAATTTGTATGGGAATTGAAGGCTTCACTAGTTCACCTTGCTCGGCTAATGTTGATAGCTCTTTCGAAGAAAATTTTTGTTTTAATAGTTCGATTTTAGAAGTAGCAAAAACTGCCCCCTGATAATTAAACTTAAGAAAAAGCTGATCTCGATAAAAAGGGTCATCAGAGTTAATCATTCTATATAGTAGGACTACTCGTTCCCTTGCTGAAGCCAGCATTGCAAATATCAACTCCGATTTTATGTTAATGAGTTTAATCAGGATGAAACGAGTATTGTTCTTCATAGGCTATCTATAGTTGATTAGTCTGTGATTTTCACTTATAACATATAACAATATAAATTTATTATATTATAATATTAGGCTGAAAAATTAAAATTAGTATTTCATACTACTTAAATATAGGTTTTACACGCAATCACCAGGGGCTAGTTAATGTACTGGTCACATTCAGCCAGGCATTCTTTTTAGATGTTTTTCTTAGTTAATTGGTGGGGAAATACAAGGTCTATTTAAAAATCTGAAAAAGTCAGATAGATGAGGTCAAGTTCGATACATGTTTTCAATATTTATTTACTATGATGTTTAATTTAATATTAGAAATTAAAGAAATGATAATTCTTGGGGTCAATGCCAATAGATTCAGAATGAACTTATTTTTGCTTTTTGATTTGATGTTGGTTAGGGTGTGTTTTGTTTGTGCAGTATCAAATGATTTAAATAAATAATTAAAAAAATGATCGTAAGGCCCTCTGTGTCAGGATAGTTGTCGCCTCTTTTGAAAATCATCAAACAGAGGGTGTAGCGAGTGAAAAATGACACATTGTTCAAAAGATCAAAGAGATGCCATTGTTAATCAATTTATTAACAGTGATTTATTACTTAGAGAGTTCGCACAAAGACACGGCATTGCGAAGCCGACCCTGTATACTTGGAGTAGAGCATCTGACGTAAAGAATATTAAAGGTATGAAAAAACGACAATTTCTGCAGAGCAACGCTTTTCAATCGTGCTGGAAACGGCCACCTTTTCTGAAATGCAATTGAGTGAATATTGCCGTGAAAAAGGTCTGTATCCAGAACAGGTGCAACAATGGAAACAGGCGTGCATTGACGCCAATAGCGATGAAAGCAAAGTATCTGTAAAAGCTGACAAGCATGATAAAAAACGGATTAAAGAACTCGAGAAAGAATTACACCGAAAGGAAAAGGCGCTTGCTGAAACAGCGGCTTTACTGGTGCTTCGAAAAAAGTTCAATGCTGTCTACGGATTGGACGAGGAGCAATGATCGAACATGATGAACGACAAAAACTAATAAGTCACATCCAACGAGCGGTTGCCAGTGGCGCGCGTAAACATAAAGCCTGTGAAATAATTGGCCTTGATATACGCACCGTTCAGCGACGGTTTAATGGCCACGAGGTGAAAGCAGATCAAAGGCCGGTTGCAAAACGAGCTGAACCTGCAAACAAGCTGACAACCTGTGAAAGACAGGCGGTTATCGATTGCTGCAATAGTCCAGAGTTTGCGTATTTACCCCCGAATCAAATCGTACCAAAGTTAGCCGACCAGGGCCGTTACCTTGCCTCAGAATCAAGTTTTTATCGCATCTTGAAACAGGTAAATCAATTACAGCCCAGAGGTCGAAACAAGCCACATAAAACGATTAAGAAGCCAACCAGCTACACCGCTACAAAACCGAATCAGGTTTGGAGCTGGGATATCAGTTACTTACCCAGCGGTGTTATCGGCTTGCATTATTATCTGTATCTGTTCATGGATATTTACAGTCGAAAAATTGTTGGTGCTGATGTTTATGATAGCGAAAATGCGATGGATGCAGCCGCATTGCTACAACGTAGCGTGTGGAGTGAGAAATGTGTTGATCAGGATTTAGTCCTGCACTCAGATAATGGAGCACCGATGAAAAGTTTTACGCTGAGAGAGAAGATGTACGATTTAGGCATCGTAACATCACGCAGCCGCCCCCGGGTAAGCAATGATAATCCATACTCAGAGTCTATGTTTAAGACGTTGAAGTATTGCCCTCAATGGCCCCAGAAGGGATTTGCGAGTTTAAGTGAAGCACGTTAGTTGGGTCGATAGTTTTGTTACCTGGTACAACGCAGGCCATCAGCATAGTGGTATTAGTTATGTAACACCCAATGAGCGTCATGAAGGTCAAGATAAAGAAGTATTAGAGAAGAGGAAAAAACTCTACGAGCAAGCGCGTAACCGCCATCCTGCCAGATGGTCAGGAGGCATACGCAAGTGGGAATTAATAACAGCTGTTGAGCTTAATCCTGAAGTGAAAAAACTAGCTGCTTAATAATTTAGGCGACAACTATCTTGAAAAACTCCGCAAATGGCCTTTCTAGAAAATGAATTGAGTGTTGCTAAAACGGCCGTCAAACATATTTTTGTATTTGCACATGCGCCGTTATACACCACTAATTTAGATCGTCATCCGGCGACTCAAAACTGGCGAGCACATACTGACTTATTTGACACCTATGGAGTTGATATGTATCTCAATGGTCATAATCATTCCTATGAGGATCATATGGGCTTAAGGGTGACCCTAATGATCCAGCGAAACTGCTGCGTGATGACTCAGGAACGGTTTATTTAACCGTGGGCAGTGCTGGAGGTGAATCTGATGGCGTACCCAGTTTAAGTTATCCGTTAACAGAAGTGACAGTTCAATCCCCCAACTGGACACAGGTGCAGGCCTGGAGCAAGAGCGCTTTCGCCCGTGAAATTACGGTGTACTTAAAAGTAAAAGTAAAGGGAGCCAATGTTAGCTTTGAAGCACACACACAATTGGTCTTGACGATGTAAGCAGAATTAATGATGGCGGAAACTTAATTCCACTCAATCAAATTATCATGGGTCCACGTCAGGTTGATGCCGGTAGCTTGAGAAAATATCCATAATTAAAGCAAAGATGTGTAGTAAATACTAATAAATCGGACTAATAAATCGGATAGCCACAATAGGAAAAACAGGATTCTATCTAAGTCTTTGTTTTGATTGGCCTCTTAAGATGGCTGTCCGTTTTATTTTTTTTCTTTTATTGAAAATGCATAGCGATCTAAAACGTTAAACGGTATAAAGCATTTATTACTACTGGCTTTTGCTGCCAGATTCCTCGATTTTACCTTAATTCAATTACTTATATTTTCTGATTACTTTCAAATTCTGTTTCAGTGTCTATAATTTACAGAGTCAGATAACTATCCACTGAATAAGGGAACCACATGAAGGATGAAAAAACGTCTAATGAGAAGTCATCATATGTGGATATCGGTAAACGAGAGAGCCTGACAAAAATAGCCGCAATAGGTTTATCTACCTGTGCAACGGCTAAAGCACCCTATGTCTTTGCGCGCAATAAAACTAAGATTAGAGTACTCGGTACACATGTAACTCTACAGGAAGAACTGCGCCAGCAAGCAATGGCTGACTTAGGCATAGAGCTGGAATTTGAGCCCCGAGGCAGCGCTGCGGTATTACAGAAAGCCTCAGTTTCACCCCGGTCATTTGACTTATATGAACAATGGTCAAACAGTATCAATATACTTTGGAGCTCTGATTCAATTCAGGCCATAGATAAAAAACGCATTAAACACTGGGATGAAATTAATAACCTTACAAAAACGGGCAAATTAACAGCCGAGGCAAATATTGGTGCTGGTGATGCACCTTATAAAATATTACACGTACAGGACAATGATGAATTAGGTCCTGTTCACACAGATCGTGTTAGTTTTTTACCCTATGTACACAATGTTGACTCTTTCGGTTACAACTCCAGGGTCATCGAAAAAGGCATTCCCTATGAGACAGAAAGCTGGGGATGGTTGCTGGACGAAAAACATGCGGGTAAAGTGGGCATCGTAAACGCCCCTACCATTGGATTATTCGATTTAGCACTGGCCGCTCAAGCCCGTGGATTAATGACATTTAAAGATATTGGCTCCATTAGTAAAGCGGAATTAGATACCTTATTTGATATATTAATCAAAAAGAAAAAAGCTGGACACTTTAGCGGTTTCTGGACATCAGTACCTGAATCCATTGATTTTATGTCCTCAGATAGAGTGGTCATTGAAAGCATGTTTTCACCGGCTGTTTCAGCACTCAATGGCATGAACATTCCCGCTGTTTATGCTGCACCGAAAGAAGGTTACCGGGGCTGGCACGGAGTGATGTGCTTATCATCTGCAACAACGGGACGCGTCAAAGACGCCGCATATGACTATATGAACTGGTGGTTATCGGGTTGGCCGGGTGCGTTTATTGCTCGACAGGGCTATTATATTTCAAATCCTCAGCGCTCCAAACAACACCTGAATCAAGCAGAATGGGATTACTGGTATCAAGGGAAAGCCGCTGCAAAAGATCTTAAAGGCACCGATGGAAAAATTTCCGTACACAAAGGCGACGTACGTAGAGGTGGCAGTTATGAAAAGAGATTCAGTAATGTAGCGGTATGGAATTCAGTTATGCCCACATATGAATACAGCTTACAAAAATGGTATGAGTTCATCAGCGCCTGAAACCTTTATAGATGATTAGATCACTTAAAAACCAAATATTTTTTGTATTAGTCATACTTGTATCTGTTTTACTCATACAAATACTGCTATCACGTTCAGTACAATCTACTTTACTCAAAAATCAAGCCATAATTAATCAATCCTACGAACACGTAGGACTTGCCTATGAGATTGAACGTGACGTTTTAGATTTACAGCGGAACTTACTTATTTATAAAGAAACCGCAAGTGAAATATCTATTTCTCAATTTTATGAACTAATAAAGAAATTAAAAAAACACCTGGATATTTTTGAAAATGCGATACAAAGCTCAGAGTCAAGCACAACACAAACTGATATGATTGCACGGATGCGAGTACATCTAAAGGATTACAATGATAACTTTTCCAGCGTTATAGATGGACGGAGTCAACGAAATACAATCATTAAAAACAATATACAACCCGCTTACTTAAATTTGAATAAAATAATTAACAATCTAAGTGATGATAAGAAAGATAAACTTCCTGACGAAAAAATAAACAAAATAAAATATCACGTAGAGTTATCTGAAAAATTAATATATCAGTATCTAAATTCACCGGATCAAGAATATGTAAATCAGTTTAAAAAGGAATTAACCCTTATGTATTCTTTATCAGACTCAATTTTATCAAATTCTGAAAACTCTAAAGCCTTGCTCAAAACTATAAAAAAAGATTTCATTAAACTAACTCAAATAACTCGAGGCTATGTGTTTCTGGTTAATGTTGTTATGGCCGGCTCAGCCAATGAGTTTTTATACCAGACAAAAACATTAAGAGAAAGTGTCAGTGAAGACCAAAAAGAAATGACTGTTCTGGCTGAATTACAATCAAGTTCATCACAAATCAATGCGAACATAACGTCTATTGTCTCCATTTTTATCACTTTATTAACAGGCTGGTTCTTATCAAATAGAATAATCAGTCCTATACGTGATATTACAGGCGTATTTAGAATGCTTTCAAAGGACGAAAGTATTGACAATATTCCCGGTATACAACGTAAAGATGAAATTGGCGACCTGGCTAAAGCAGCAAATATTTTTCATTCAAAAAATAAACAAACATCAGAACTTCTATTATCAACACAAAAAATGAATGCTGAGCAGGAAGAATTAAATATAGAATTAGCTAAAGAGAAAAACAAGGCCGAACAGGCTGTAAAAAGTAAAAGCACGTTTCTGGCTAATATGAGCCATGAAATACGTACACCCATGAACGGAATTATTGGTTTAATAGACCTTACTCTTAAGACGAATCTCACGGAAGAACAAAAAAAATACCTAGAAAAAGCCGGCTTTTCAGGTCAGATCTTAATGAATGTAATTAACGATATTCTTGATTTTTCTAAAATTGAAGCAGGTAAAATGGATGTCGAATCCATTGAGTTTTCTGTTGATACAATTATTGATAATGTGGTTTCTGCGATGTCGCTTACATCGCTGGAAAAAGGCCTCAATTTTCGAATTACCTACTCCGCCAGCTTGCCCGAAAAAATTCATGGTGACCCGTTACGTATAAGCCAGATATTACTAAATATTTGCAACAATGCATTTAAATTTACAGACAAAGGCCAGGTGCACGTTCATTTTGATTATAAAGATGAGAATAACGAGCATTTTCTTCACATTAAAATCGCAGACACAGGCATAGGTCTGAGTAAGCAGGAAATTGATAATATTTTTCAATCCTTTACTCAAGCCGATGGTTCTACCAGCCGAAGATATGGTGGCACTGGCTTAGGTTTAACCATTGTTAAACAATTAACAGAACTCATGGGGGGGCATATTTCTGTTACTTCCCAAAAAGATCATGGCAGCTGCTTTAACGTAAGTATCAAAATAAAACCCGTTACCAAAACAATGGCTATAAAGCCAATAGGAAAAGATCATCTTGTGTTGTCTTACCTTCCATTAGAGGACTCTCCATTAGTTAATGAAGATATATTTAATGGTCTAAAAATTAAAATACATAAAATACAATGGAAAGATTTAGAAGATACTTTAACTGATACCAATAATTTTGATAGCCATAATGTTGGTAGCAATAATAATGCTGTGATTATTGATATCCCTGATATGGACTATCTTCACAGTAGAAAAGAGCTTATTGAATCATTGCAGGCTAAAAATATAGCCGTTGCATTTATAACTGACATGCAACCTCAGGGTTTCTCAAAACAATTAAATACAAACTGGAACATTCCCGTTCTACGTCACCCTTTTTCGCCTACTACTTTTAATAATTTTTTTACCGAATTATTTAAAATAAAACAGGCATCGCCAACGACCGAAGACATAGGCACTGAAAATAACCCGCAATTCACAGGACACATACTGCTCGTAGAAGACAATCACGTTAATCAAATAGTCGCGGGGCAGATGCTCAAAAATTTTGGACTTACATGCGACATTGCCGAAAATGGTCAACAGGCAGTGGATATTATTTTGAATGATAATGCTTATGATTTAGTGCTCATGGATATCCAAATGCCCGTAATGGATGGCTATGAAGCAACGCGACTTATTCGTAAAAATGGCTATACAAATTTAATCATCTGCGGACTTTCTGCAAATGCCATGAAAAAAGACCTGGAGCTCGCTGAAGCAGCGGGTATGAATGATTATCTCACTAAACCCATTGAACCAAGCGATATGTTGACGATCTTCAATAAACATTTAAAACAAAGCAACTGATTAATCACCGTGTTACATAATATCAACATAAAATCAATGGAGCAGAAACAATAAAGCCACTCATGAGAGTGGCTTTATTTTAAAGAATAGGGTGGCAACATTGGGATTCGAATCAGGGCAACATCATTATAAGTGGTGTGTTTTAACCAACTGGGCTATGTTGCCAGAGCTAGTGAGACTAGCAATGATCTGAATAAACAGGATAGTAACAATAATAAAGAAACCAGACTCTATCGAAGTCTTTGTTTTGATTTCCCTCTTAAGATGGCTGTCATTTTTATTTGAAACGGAGAATGTTTTATTTTTGAGTTGTATTTAACCTGGGTGTTCTGGTTAGATAGTTTAAGTTTACAGTCAAGTTCCAAACACACCACTTTGTTTAATTCCATCAAAAATGAACTGAACTGCTAAAGCAGACAGCAAAACGCCCATAATTCGACTTATAACATGCATGCCAGTGACACCGAGAAGCTGATGAATTTTGCTTGCAAGCAACAATGCGATTCCGGTGAGTAGCAAAATGGCAAGGAGCGACGCAACAACAATTACTTGTCGTGTTAGATCTCCTTCAGCATTTGCCATCAATAGAATAGCTGCACCCATAGCACCTGGACCCGCAATGAGTGGTGTAGCTATCGGGAAAATAGAAATATCCTGTTTCGATATCGCTTCGCGCTCTTCTTCGTCTGTTGTCGAAGTGCCGCCGGATGTGCGCGCGAACACCATATCAATACCAATTAGCAACAGTAAGATCCCGCCAGCCGCCCTCAATGCTGCGAGTGATATACCAAGACTAGCTAAGAGAAGCTCACCAACTAGAGCGAAAGCGACCAGAATTACGGAAGCAATCAACGTCGCGCGGATGGCCATCGATCGCTTATACTCTGGCGTTCCAGTCGCCGTTAGCGCAGCAAATACAGCAGCAACGTCGATTGGGCCAATCGTCGCAAAGAAAGTTGCCAGGGCTAAGCTCGCAGTTTCAATCATTCAATTATCACTAAAATGTTTTCCATCTAACGATTCAGCTCACGGGATTTTGTGAAGCGCAGTGTCTTGTTATGCATTATTACATTCCTATTAAAATTTAAACGGGTTACAAGAGCTCATATTATATCAGTAAAATTAAAGTGTAATATTAATGGGTTATTTTATTGAGTCGTTCCTATTCAGCACCCAGCATCTTTCGTTTTTAGTAAAACCGATTTTTTCATAATAGGTGTTGGCTGTCGGTGCGGCAATGACAATAAGTTTGCATTCGGGGCCAAGTTGTTTTTGCGTTATCATTTGACACTTTTTCCCTATACCTTTTTTCTGGTATTGTTTGTCAACGGCTAAATCTGAGAGATAGCAGACATAATGAAAGTCGGTGACTGAGCGCGCAATGCCGATGAGTTTTTCATTGTGCCATGCACTTACTAGCAGGTTACTGTTTTTTATCATGCCCTGCATGCATTCGTAATTGTCAATCGGGCGGCGTTCGCCCAGTGTTGATTGTTTGAGTAGTTCTATAAACTGCTCGGTGGTTATGGGTGCATTGGTCCTGTATTCGATATTCATTTTTTTCCTTAATGTTAAATATTATTTCGGTGCCAGTCTTTTGTCTTTCTGGCTCATGTCGTCCAGTCGCATTAATATTTCCATTTTTCTATTTTTTGCAATACTTTGCCAGTGAATATTTTCCTGTGCGCCCATTATGGCATAAAGCATATTCAGGCTGGTATTGGGAGAGTGTTTTTTTAAGCGGGCATATATTTCATAGGCATCGGTTTGCATGATGTCTTCGACGGTTGAAATGTCTATTTGTGCTAACTGTGCTGCGCTCTTTGGGCCGAGGCCTTTCAGGTCGGCGATGTTGTGGGCGATGTTCATGTTAGATATGACAGATAGGTGTCTAGAGTGGTTGATTGTTTTTGTAGTGCATTTTTTGCATTGTTGCCAATGGCGATAAGTTTTTCGGGGTTGTTTAAATAGGCTGAAATTTCTGCTTCGAGTTCAGCTAAATTATTAATCTGTACACAGGCATTATTTTTAAGTAGTAGCGCTAATTCGTCATTAAAGTTAAACATGTGGGGGCCACAGAGGGTTGGCTTACCCATGCGGCAGGGTTCGAGGATATTTTGTCCGCCATGTTCTATTAATGAGCCGCCGATAAAAACCAGTTCAGCACCCTGCATAAACTGTTGGAGCTCCCCCAGTGTATCGGCCAGGTATATTTGCGTGTTTTCGTTTATGCTGTCCTGTTGGCTGCGGACAGCATAATTTACATTGAGCGCGTCCAGCTGTTTTTGAATGGCTTTGCTGCGATTTGGATGTCTTGGCACAATGACCAGTAAGCGGTCTGTATTAAGTGATGGCCAGAGTTTCGCCAGTTGTTCTTCTTCGTTGTTATGGGTCGAGGCGGCAACAATATATTTGCGGTTTTTAATATCGACAGGTGTTAAGTTTTGTGTGCTTTCTATAAATGTGAATTTCAAGTTTCCCGCCACTATTAACTGCTCGTCTCTGGCACCCAGTTGTTTAAAGTTATTTAATTCATTTTCGGATTTACAGAGAATTTTATCGACACATAAAAGGCTGGTTTTATAAAGGGACTTTATCCAGTTGTTTGTGTTTAATGTGCGGTGTGATAAGCGGGCATTAATAATGGAAATTGTAATGTGGCGGTTATGACAGATTTTATAAAGTAGCGGCCAGATTTCAGTTTCCATTATCAGACATTGCTCGGGTTGCCAGGCATTGAAGAAGCGCCTAATAGCGAATGCAGATTCAATAGGCAGAAAACAATGTTGGGTACGTTCAAATTTTTGTCGGTTAACTGTGCTGGCACCGGTGACGGTATTGGTGGTGATAACAAATTGTGTGTCAGGGAAATGCGCTAATAATTGATGGTGTAATGGTAGATAGGCATTAACTTCACCAACCGAGGCACAATGAATCCAGTATGTTTTTGTGGCCTGTGCCGTGTAGGAAAAACCCAGGCGTTGAAAAAAGTAGCGGGATGATTTATCGCGCAGGAGTATTTTCAGGGTGTACAAAAAAAATACCGGCCACAATATAATTGTTAGAAGTCGATATGTCATAACGGTGTTGTTGTCTCGATAAATTTTTAAACTTATTTAACTATACAGTAAAACTCATATGAGATTTAAAATCTGCTGTCAGGCATAAAAATGTTTCACAAGTTTAGTAATGAGCATGTCTAATTAAGTTGGGTTAAATAAACCAGGCTAATTAAGTTGGGTTAAATAAACCAGGCTAATTAGGTCAGTCTAAATAGACCTGCTAAATAAACAACGAACGTCGTCATCCCCGAATGTTTGTATCGGAGATCCAGTGACTTTGTTCTAGCTAAAATAAAAGTCACTGGGTCCCAGCCAGAAGTATGCTGGGATGACGATGTTTGTTCAATCGGTTAATTATTCCGGGCTTCTATAAAACGTCATCTTTATTTTTTAGGTGGATAAATAGCCGCTTCACCTTCCGGACGATTTTTAAAGCGCTTATGCACCCACAGGTATTGTTCCGGGTTTTGTAATATTAGATACTCCAGTGTCTGGTTTATGATTAAGGCGTCCTTATCAATATCACCGGTTGGAAAGTTTTTTAGTGGTGGCAGAATCACCAGTTTATAACCCCGGTTATCCGCATTGCGTTTTATATAATAAGGCACAACCGGTGAACCGGTCATTTCAGAAAAACGTGCCGGTGCGGTTAATGTTCCTGCCTGCACACCAAAGAAGGGTGCAAAAACCATATCCTTACCGCGAAAATCCTGATCCGGTGCATACCATGCGGCGTTGCCTTTTTTTAAGCCGCGTATCATGGCGATGGGTTTGTGGTAATCGACAACCGCTTCATAAAGTTGATTGCGGTGGTACAGCATAAAGGCATCAAACAGTTTGTTATGCGCGTGTTTATACATTACCTGAAATGGAATCGGCAGGTAGTGAATGAGTGTTGGGCCGGGAATTTCAAGGCTGGTAAAGTGGGCGCTTAATAAAATGATGCCTTTGCCTTCAGGGGGAATCAGATGTTCCTTGCCCTGAATTTCGCACAGGTCAAACAGCTTGTCACTTTTCCACCAGTTGAGTCCCAGTTCGAAACCACCCACCGCCATATTTTTAAAACACAGTTTAACCAGGCGATTTATTTTTGCATCATCTGCATCTGGAAACGCGATGCGTAAATTAATTTCCGCAACCTTACGTCGATAGGGCATGACAAGGTAAAGTAGTTTCCCGAGGAGTGAGCCGCAGAATACAACGCCGGGAAGGGGTAAAAAAACCACCACGCGCATCACGCCTATTAGCAGCCAGGTGGGCCAGTATTTTGGAGCCAGATATTCGAGCGGATTTACAGCTTTAATCAATGCACGTGCCAATCAGGTTGGTTAAAAAAGTATTGTTTATTTGTACTTTTGTCATTCCAGCGAAGGCTGGAATCGAGTGGCTTCGAAAACGGACAGTCACTGGATAGCGGCATTTGCGGGTATGACGGAGTTGTTGTCTATTTTTTATTAACGTCATTTATTAGCGTCATTTATTAACGTCATTTATTAGCGTCATTTATTAACGTCATTTAATGAAGTTAAGTAAATAATGTGATCACTGAATAAATATATTAATGGCTTTGCCGTCTTCAACTGTCAGTGTGCCAGCCGCTTGCTTTAAACGTAATGTGTTAATAACATAATTATAACGAGCGCGGGCATAATCTCGCTCAGCAGCAAACACATCCCGTAATGTGGTTAAAACATCGATGGCTGTTCGGGTGCCTACTTCAAACCCTGCTTGTGTGGCTTCGTGGGCAGCCTGATTTGAAATCAGTGCCTGTTTCAGGGCCTGAACCTGGGCAATGGTTGATGTGACACCTAAATATGCATCGCGGGTTTGTTGTAGGGCCTGTCTATGGGCTTTTTCTTTTAATGAACGAGCCTGTTCTTTGAGTGCAACAGATTGTCTGTGTTTGGCGCTTGTGCCACCACCACTATATATGGGGACAGTGAGTTGCACAGACAGAGTAGTGTCCGTTATTTCAGAGCCAAAAGCGCCGCCTTCTTGATCTGTGTATTGATGTTGCGCCTGCAGGTCGAGATAGGGCAGGTGTTCAGCGTAATCCGCATCGACTCTTTTTTGAGCGGCTTTAAAGTTGTATTGTGCAGCTCTTAACGATAAGTTATTCAATTCAGCACTGTCAGTCCACTTAAGCATATTGGCCGGTTCAGGAATTAATAGTGGAATGTCTTCATGCATGGGTGCAATGTTTGAAGTGTAACTGCCGAGTATTACCGCTAAAGCTTCAAACTGTGCCGCTAAAATATTTTCAGCTTCTATCTCCTGAGCAACGGATGTGTCGTAACTGGCCTGTGCTTCTTTTACATCGGTAATGGCAATTAAGCCCACTTCAAAACGTTTTTTAGACTGTTCAAGTTGCTTGCCAATGGATTCTTTTTCAGTACGGGCAAATTTCAAATTATCCTGTGCACCTAAAACATTAAAATAGGCATCGGCGAGTCGGACGATTAATCCCTGTCTGGCTGCTTCGACTTTTGCGAGTGAGGAAGCAATGCTCATATCGGTTTGTTGTAAGGTTTTATAAATACTGTGGTTATATAAAGTCTGAGTTAATGTCAGGTTGTAACCGGTAGTGTCTACTGTTATTGTTCCGTCTGTAAAGGCCGGGTTTTCGTAAATAGCTTCTCCGTCAGTAGAGCCGGTTGAGCCAGTTAAATTTAACTGCGGCAACAAGGCTGCCTTACTAATACCGCGACCCGCCACAGAACTTTGGTATTCAAACTCCGCCGCCTGTAAATCCTGATCGTGCAAAAAGGCCAGATCAAGTGCACTGGAGAAATTTAACTGGGAAGAATTTAACTGGGAAGAATTTAGAGCGTTAGCATCCGTTTGCGCGTGCGCATTAAGGCTGATTAACAGGCAGCTGGAGGCGATGAGTTTTAATGCAATTGTTTTCATATATATCAGGTTTCTTTTTAATTTATTTAATCAGGTGTTTTGAGTGGTTAATCTTAATAAAGTAACGAACTAGTTCCGTCGTCAGTCGCGAGTGCATCTGTCGGCGTTTCTGTTGTTTAAAACCGCTAGCACTGGCGTACAAAAAGTTCTGTCAGTATAAAATTAAAACGTAAATTCAGCTTTTTTCTCACCGTGTATCAACGGCTTTAAAACGGTTTCAAAAATCACTTCATCCGTCCATTCGTTTTCCCCGCTGCGGGTAATAAGGTGTGCCGTCATAGCCGGTGCTTCACCGGTGACCACAAACATTCTACCATTGTTGCTCAATGCATCTTTAAACGCCTGAGGAATTTGTGACACCGCGCCGGTTAATACAATCACATTGTATTTTTTGCGGATGGTTGACGTGTCCATTCCATCGCCAACGCTTAATGATATATTAAACACACCCTGTTCCAGTAAAGTTTGTGCCGCCTGTTTGGCTAGCGCTTCATCTATTTCAATGCTTTCCACAAGGCAGCCTAAATGTGCCAGGCAGGCGGTGAGGTAGCCGCTGCCGGTGCCAATTTCCAGTACGTCGTCTTCCGGCTGAATATTGAGCAGTTGTAATATGCGCCCTTCAATAATCGGGTGCATCATGTTTTGCGAATCATTCAGGGGAATGGCACTGTCCGCATAGGAAAGGTTTAAATACTGTGCGGGCACATAGGCATCACGGGGAATGGTTTCCAGGGTGTGCAGAACCTTGTCATCAAGCACGTCCCAGGGGCGTACCTGTTGTTCAACCATGTTATAACGACATTTTTCCAGTAGTGACGACATAAAGGTATTCCCCAAAGTTTAATAATATCTGGCTTTATAATATCTGTAATTTGTTTTATTTTGTTTGTGCTGATTCTACCCCCTGTCAACTATCTTGGATACCCCTATACCTAACCATCTTGCTCAGGTAAACTTAGCGCCCACAAGCTAGGGGAATTTTATGCGGCCATTAGATTTTTTGGTAGCGCATGATTTTGAGAATTATCTAAAGCGTGAGCAGTGCTAGCGGCTTTAGAAGTAAACCCTTAGAACCTGATCCAGCTTAATGCTGGCCCAATTTATTTGGTGAAGGGAAGCTTTGCCTTAAATGCGCCTTCCCCTCATTACCGTTACAGCCATTATGAGGAATGACTATGAGCGCCATCCCAAAAAGTTCTATCCCAGAAGAATTTATCAAAAATACCGCCAAACTATCAGAAGATGTAACGCGTCCGTTTAGAAATTCCCGCAAGGTTTATGTGACCGGTTCGCGCCCGGATATTCGTGTCGGTATGCGTGAGATTGATCAGGACAATACACCTGACAGCATGGGCTTTGAAGTGAACCCGCCGGTGCCGGTTTATGATACTTCTGGTGCATTTTCCGACCCGGATATTGAGGTGGATTTAATGAAGGGTATGCCGGATATTCGCGGCAACTGGATTAAAGAGCGTAACGACACCGAGTTGTTAGACGGCCCTACCTCAGAATTTGGCACAGTACGGCAGAATAACCCGGAGTTGGCAAGCCTGCGCTTTGAGCACATCAGCAACCCGCGCCGCGCACTGCCCGGTAAAAATGTGAGCCAGATGCACTATGCACGCCAGGGCATTATTACCCCGGAAATGGAATATGTGGCGATTCGTGAAAATCAGAAATTAACCGAGCTACGTAAAGACCCCCAATATAAAAAATTACTTAAGCAGCACCCGGGTGAAAGCTTTGGCGCGAACCTGCCGGATGAAATGACGGCGGAATTTGTGCGCAGTGAAGTTGCGGCGGGTCGGGCGATTATCCCCGCCAATATCAACCACCCGGAAGTAGAGCCGATGATTATCGGGCGTAATTTTCGGGTGAAGGTCAACACCAATATCGGCAACTCCGCGGTGACTTCATCGATTGAGGAAGAAGTGGAAAAGATGGCCTGGTCTGCACGCTGGGGCGGTGACACCCTGATGGACCTGTCTACCGGCAAAAATATTCATGAAACCCGCGAGTGGATTCTGCGTAATGCGCCTATGCCCATTGGTACGGTGCCGATTTATCAGGCGCTGGAGAAAGTGAACGGTAAATCTGAAGATTTAACCTGGGAAATTTTCCGCGATACATTAATAGAACAGGCGGAGCAGGGCGTAGATTACTTCACTATTCACGCAGGTGTGCGTTTGCAATATGTGCCAATGACGGCTGAGCGTGTCACCGGTATCGTATCCCGCGGCGGATCGATTATGGCAAAGTGGTGCCTGGCGCATCATCAGGAAAATTTCCTGTATACGCACTTTGAAGATATCTGTGAAATCATGAAAGCCTATGACGTGAGCTTCTCACTGGGTGACGGTCTACGCCCCGGCTCACTGGCGGATGCCAATGATGCGGCGCAGTTCGGCGAGCTGGAAACCCTCGGCGAGTTAACCAAAATTGCCTGGGAGCACGATGTGCAGGTGATGATAGAAGGCCCGGGGCATGTGCCATTGCAGATGATTAAAGAAAATATGGACAAGGAACTGCTGGAATGTTTTGAAGCACCTTTCTATACATTAGGCCCGCTCACCACGGATATTGCGCCGGGTTATGATCACATTACCTCTGCACTGGGTGCGGCCAATATCGGCTGGTACGGTTGTGCGATGCTGTGTTATGTAACACCGAAAGAGCATTTAGGGTTGCCCAACAAAGCGGATGTTCGCGAAGGCATTATCACGTACAAAATCGCCGCGCATGCTGCAGATTTAGCGAAAGGAAACCCCGGCGCACAGGTGCGTGATAACGCCATGAGCAAAGCGCGTTTTGAATTCCGTTGGGAAGATCAGTTTAATCTGGGCCTTGACCCGGAAAGAGCCCGTGAATATCACGATGAAACCCTGCCTAAAGAATCTGCCAAAGTGGCGCATTTCTGTTCCATGTGTGGGCCGCATTTCTGCTCGATGAAAATTTCTCAGGATGTGCGCGATTATGCCAAACAGCAGGGTATCTCTGCGGATGCAGCGCTAGAACAGGGTATGCAGGAAAAAGCCATTGAGTTTATTGGCAAGGGCGCAGAGATTTATAATAAGGCTTAAAAAACAGGGTGGATCAAGCGCAGTGGATGCGCGCGTCTGATCCACTCTACAGGATTTAATTGAAACGGTTTATTGTTCTGCCGTGCATCAGAAACGCAAATGCCTAAGCCGAATGACTTGATAGTGTGGCCCCACAGGCTCTCGTGACAGGCCACTTGCTTAATATACGTGCATTTACAGACAAAATTGCTATTAATATTTCCGGCAAAATCACCAGAATCTGCTAAAACTATAGTTGGGCTAACAATTAAAAAATCCCCAACTATATGGCTGATACAAACTTAAACCCTCTACTTAAACAACAAATACTTAAACATCTACCGCCGGTAGATATCGCGTCTTCGCCCTGGAAGGAATTTTTAGCGGCGATTAATACAGATTTTCAAAAATTTAATGCAGATCAGCACAAGCTGGAGCAGTCACTCACCCAGAGTGCCAGGGAGTTGTTGCTGGCCAACGAAGAGATGAATGCGGTATTTCGCGCAATTCCTGATCAGCTATTTCATTTTGATTACAGCGGAAAAATTATTACCTATAAGCTGGGGCAAAGCAGTCACCATTATTTAAACGGTGAACGTTTAATCAATCAGCATTTAAAAGATGTTTTAAATATTGAAGTGATTGACAAGTTTATGCTTTCAATCAAGCAGGTGCTAGAGCAGCTTGCCCCGAAACATTTTGAATTTGTGCTTTATCACGATAAAAAAATCTACTATTACGAAGTGCGTATGATGCCGGTGAAAACCCAGGAAGTGATTGCATTGGTACGGGACATTACCGAGCGTAAACAGGCAGACGATCAAATTGCATTTCTGGCCTATCACGACAGCCTTACCGCTTTGCCCAATAGTCGATTATTTAGAGATCGACTGGGTCACGCCATTTCACAGGCGCAGCGCAATAATAAAATTCTGGCCATTATGTTTTTAGATCTGGATCGGTTTAAATTAATTAACGATTCCATGGGGCATTCCGCCGGCGATGAATTATTAAAAATAACCTCACAACGTTTAATTGAAGCGGTGCGCAAAACCGATTCGGTAGCCATTAAAGCCGAGGGTGGTGGATCGTCTATTGCACGTTCCGGTGGAGATGAGTTTACTATTTTACTCGATGATATTGAAAGTCGGCAGGCGATTATCCGTATTGCAGATCGCATTGTTGAAAGCATTGGGCAGCCGATGAAACTCGGCAGAGAAGAGGTGCACATATCCACCAGTATTGGTATTGCAATTTACCCGGAAGATGGCACGGTAGCTGAAGAGCTATTAAAGCATGCGGACTCGGCCATGTATCATGCAAAAGCCCAGGGTAAAAATAATTTTCAGTTTTTTGCAGATTCTATGAATCGTTCATCGTTTGAGCGCTTGTCATTAGAAAATAATTTACATAAAGCCATTGAGCATAAAGAACTACATTTATACTATCAGCCGCAGGTTAGTGTTGGTCATGAAAAACTGGTAGGAATGGAAGCGCTGATTCGCTGGGAACATCCGGAAAAAGGCTTTATTTCACCGGGTGAATTTATTCCCGTGGCAGAAGAAACCGGCATGATAATGCAGATAGGTGAGTGGGTTTTTCGGGAAGCCTGTGAGCAGGGTGCACGCTGGATTAAGCAGGGTTATCAAATAAATAAAATTTCGGTTAATCTTTCACCTCGCCAGCTTAAAGATGAAAAAATATCGAATCTTATCGGGTCTATTTTAAAAGAAACCGGCATGCCCGCCGAAAAACTGTGTATCGAATTAACAGAAAGCGCATTAATCTTAGATCCGGAAGTGGCGGATGCCAGGCTGAAAAAAATTAAAGCACTGGGGGTTAGCTTATCTCTGGATGATTTTGGTACTGGCTATTCTTCGTTAAGTTATTTAAAACGTTTTCCGATTGATACACTTAAAATTGATCAGGCATTTATTCGCGATGTAAAAGTCGATAAAGAAGATGCGGCATTAGTTAAAGCTATTATTGCTATGGCGCATGGTTTAAATATGGATGTTATCGCCGAAGGAGTAGAGGAGCAGGAACAACTGAATTTTTTAAGCGCTAATGGCTGCGATACGATACAGGGTTTCTGGTTTAGCCGGCCCTTACCCGCAGCGGAAATGGAAGTGCTGCTGACCAGGGAGTAGGTTGGTTCGGGTTTATATTTCGATAAAAATTACTGTGTTAAAATTTTCTGTTTAAAATAAAAAACTCAGGTTAAAGGGCACCTTTAAAAATAGATTGTGCCCTCTGGCTTTGCTCCCTGAAATGTCACACAGGGCCTAGGATCAAGGCATGTTTTTGAAAGCATGCTCGAACTAATAAACTTGGGCCTGGTGAGAAAACATAACGCAGAGCCTGGCCAGGGA
>Ga0316206_1000740_pt1 | contig 37563 bp, 36 predicted proteins | sample 6monthpyrite_MG_FD_204942 | JGI IMG/M metagenome (GOLD analysis project Ga0316206, IMG submission 204942) | Microbial mat bacterial communities from mineral coupon in-situ incubated in ocean water Damariscotta River, Maine, United States -... | ecosystem: Environmental > Aquatic > Marine >...
TAGTGCTTGTCAATTTTCCGACACCTCTATACAATTCTGCTCCTCTGATGCGGGGTGGAGCAGCCTGGTAGCTCGTCGGGCTCATAACCCGAAGGTCGTAAGTTCAAATCTTGCCCCCGCTACCAACACTACAGACGGTTCAGATAAATAGTTGTCATTGACAGCAATTTGTCTGAGCCGTTTTTTTATGCCTGTATTTTTCATAGCATTCTCCTGTGAAGCTATTCTTAGAATTCCAGCCAAATCACCATGCAAGTCGATAGCAAGCTCATCTTGGTTTGGGCGGGGCGTTAAAATAATTTTATCAATGAGTGAGCGCAGATGAAGATGTGCTTCCCCACGATTTTCCTCATGGTTTAAAGAGTCTTGTAAATTACTAATTTCTTGACGATACCGATCAGCCATGACCGGATGTAACAGAGGACGAGAAACTTGTTTGTTCTGCATTAGGGTTTCAAGCTCTTGTAAGCGCATGGAGACGCTCTCAAGATCATCCTTTATCAGATTGATGGCAATACCTTGCTTGATTGCATTAACGATGTTCTCGCGTTCCTTGGAGAGCTTGTTTTGTTCTGCTCTATAGGTTTTTATGGTCTGGTCTTGCTGGCTTTGAAGAAAATTCATATGGCGTGTGTATTCTTTGCAGAAGACTTTCACCAAATCATCACGCATAAGATGGGTTTGTAAGGCATTCAGTACAAGTCCTTCAATAGTCTCGCGCTTGACAGTTTTTTTGTTGGCACAAACACTCGTGCCTTTATTGCGAGAAGCGGAGCAACCATAACGCTCTGAATTAATCTTGGAGAAGCTACCGCCGCATTCTCCGCATTTAAGCAGGCCGGACAGTAAATATTGAGGTCGGGTATTTCGGTGTAAACCTTGTAGCGTACTATCTAGTGCTTTCTGGCGTGATTTTGCAGCCTCCCATAATCCTTGTGGGACTATACGTAAATCTGGTACGTTGTGGCGTATCCATTCTGATTCACTGTTAAGCCGCGTTACACGTCTGCCTGTATTTGGGTCTTTGATAAAACGTTGGCGGTTCCAGATCAATTCCCCAATATAAAGATGGTTGTTTAAGATCCCTGTGCCGCGTCTGCGATTGCCATTTATGGTGCTTTGACTCCACTCATTTCCTGATGCGGTAACAATGCCTTCCTTGTTAAGTTGCGCAGCAATCGCTTTAGGGGATTTGTTCTTATAGGCGTAATCTTCAAAGATGCGGCGGACAATGTTGGCTTGCTCTTCCACAATTTCACGATCTCCCCGAATAGCTTCGCCTTCAGAGTTCATCTTTTTTACGACCTTATAACCATAGGCAAGACCGCCACCAGATTTACCCTGTTCAACACGGCCACGCAAACCGCGCCGTGTTTTATCAGCTAAATCTTTGATAAATAAAGCATTCATAGTCCCCTTAAGACCAATATGTAGAGAAGAAATCTCGCCTTCGGAAAGGGTGATGATCTTTATGCCTGCAAATTCCATGCGTTTATAAATCCCTGCAATATCTTCCTGATCACGAGAGAGGCGATCAAGCGCCTCGGCCAGAAGGATATCAAATTCGCCATTCATTGCAGCCTGCATGAGGCCTTGAATGCCGGGGCGCATAAGTGACGCGCCAGAGATACCGGCATCGGTGTAGCAATGTCCTATTGCCCAACTTTCTTTCTCGGCTCGTTCCGTGCAAAGTCGTATTTGATCCTCAATAGAGGCATCGCTTTGCAAATCAGAACTATAGCGGGCATATATACAGGCGCGCTGTTTCATATTAGTTACCACCTTCATTGGTCTGATTATGGGTGCACTTCATATCAGCTTTGTAATCTTTTTCCGCCGCGTGGCGGGCCAAAAACTTTACGAGTGCCCTGAGCCGGTCATTCGCTTGCCGGACACATGGATTATGACTCTCCTGGTCATGTGTCTTCAAGCGGTTCTGCCTGTTTTGTTGATCAGGCTTATTCATAGATACAGCCTATTATAATGAGGAAGAAGCGAGGGGACGGAGACGGACATACCCCCGCCACTTCCAGATGATTTGCACATGAGCCGTGTGGAGCAAAAAACACATGCCTTACGGGTGATCAAAGGCATTGCTTTGGTTCGATGTACAAAAACAAAAAGGGATAAATCACTTGAGTGACATGTCCCTCTATCCTTAAGAATACAACTGAAAGTTTTAACAAACCGTAAAGATAAATCATGAAACATGGCGGTGAGCGCCATGTTCGCAGCAGGTTTTAAAATAAGCTTAATGGCCATTGTGCTCATAGGAGGTCATCCAGCCAATAACGCACAGGTTTATCCTTGGGATAACCGTCTGGGTGGTATGGATTTTTTTGCGCGCGTGAGCGCCAGGGTTCAACTTCATAGTAAGCTGCGCGCTTGGCTACAATAACCGGATTGCCCGAAATCCAGATGAGTTGCAAATCATTATTCATTCTTCCTGTTTCATCTGCACTCATTACCGGGCTGCTCCGTTCACCAACACTAGGTTTCCAGGGGGTGAGGGGATCAAGTGGATCATGATTGAGGTTGTAGGTCTTTTGTGTGCTCTGCCCGATGCGTTCGCACCAATGCTTTTGATCATCCAGATCACGAATGTTCCATTGCTGGTGCATACTGGATTGTTCATCAATCAGCCCGGCAATGTTCTTGCCGTAAATTTCTACGGGTTGTCTGCGACTTTGAAAGATCATCCACAAACGTAAGCCCTTACTGGGCAGCAGGGAAAGGGCTTTGGAGAGGTTGGGGATAGACCCGAGATTGCCCATCTCTTCCATGAGAAAAAGGATCGGCGCGGAATCTTTTTGCATGGCGATAAGCTCAAAATAAAGTGCAGCGATGAAGCCGATAACGACACCATGACTTTCAAGCTTATCTTCGGGGATAATGTTATACAGTGTGGTTTTACGATTGAGTAAGTCTCTAGGATCAAAATCCGAAGTCATCAGGGACTTGCCAAAGTTTGTATGGCCATCATAAATCTGCGTGGAGTCAATGGCGTAATCACGCATGGCTCCAAATGTTTTAATGTAAGATGGATTAAGCAATTCATAGAGATGATTGCCGTAGTTTTTGAGAAGCCCTCCATAGGCATCCGTGCATTGCATCAGCTCGGCAATTTTTATTTTTTCTTCATTGGAAGCCCAGACTAAATCGCGCAAGCCCGGTAGGTGACAATTTTTTTTATCAAAGACAGCCAGGTAAAGAAGAAGCGCGATAACAAAGCGCCTACCACCATTACGGAAAAATTCATTTTTCTCTTCTTTGCGTGGTATTAGCAACAAACCAATAAGCAAGGCGAGGTCGTGCAGGTTTTTTCCGTTATTCTCACGGATATCAATGAGAAGAATGCTTAAGGGATTAAATCTTAGTCCGCCAGTTCCAAGCACGTTGAACGGATCAAAAAGTAAGACTGTTTGTCCCATGAGTTGCCGGAACTTCATGGTAATAGCGGCAAGCTCACCTTTTACATCCGTAACAAACAGGCTGCCGCCAAACCAGTACATTAACGCAGGAATTACCACCGATATTGTTTTACCGGTGCGCGCTGGCGCATATGTCACCATATGCCCGTTGCCAGAAGCAAAAGGATCAAAGAACAGCATCACACCATCGATCACCCCTAAAAACAGACCTTTGCCTTTGGCCATGATCTTAATGAAGGCATCATTTGTATTGGCAAAACGCGCCTGACCGAAATTTCCACTTGGTATTTTACTGTAAGTATCTAGGTCAACTTGTATGGCGGTATGAACTGACAGGCCAAGCAATTGGAATGTTTGTTTGATAACGGCCAGTCCCATCAGGATGACTAGTACATAGCTGCTCCATTTGATCAAGGGATCGAAATTCTGTAGGTAATGCAGCCCCACGAACATTAACACGCATGAAAACGTGAGCCGTAAAACGGTTGATAAGAAGCCGGGCGGTTGCGTGTTCATTTACGCGTGTCCGCCTTGTACCTTCCTGCTTCGGTTCTTGGCCGAGCCTTTTGTATAGGCGTTGATATAACTCCAAATTGCAACTTGCAGCCCTTGGGAAAACGAATATTTGCCATGTCCCATGACCGTCATATCAACCAGTATTGCCTCGGATGTCGCGGTGTTCCGGCTTATCCAGTCCAGTTGATTCCAATACCAGCCTTTCATAATGGCAATATGTGTATTCCCATCCGAACCGCATACGCCATCAGAGACTTCTTCGAAAATACCGAATTTTTTATAATAACGACTGGGCTTATAGTGATCGCTCATTCGTCATCTCCTTCCTCTGGACTATCTGGCTCCCATACAGCCGCGCCCCAGTCCTTCTCTAAATCTACATTGATTTTAATCGGGTTGTCAGTAAAATTATTGTCTTCCGCTTTGTGTTCACTTTCACTTGAGTATGTTTTTTCTGTCTCACTGAATACATCCGGCGTGTCTTCCTGTTGGCTATCCCATGTGCCATGAGCGTTCGCCGGTATTGATATATCATCAATAACCCAAGGTGGTTTAAATACAGGATGTAGCTCTTCAGGTGCATCAGACTCTTTATCATCTATCGCGTTGTTTACCTCTTCTGCTTGCTGTTCTTCCGTTTCCTTTTTTGGGTGTTCAATGTCATCTTCCGACACTTTCGTGAAATCGCCTCCGGTATCCGGCGTGTCTTCAAAAGGATACTTTCCTTTTGACATGAGTCTTCTCCTTGCGGCCATTGGACGCAGTATGTTAATGACAGAAATGTTTCTGTTGTTACTTCTGCATGATCAGTGTTTGTAGTCCTGAAACTGACACGCCGATTGAATGGAAAAACATATCCAGATCATTTTTGATATTGGCACCGGAAACACTTTCCAGATCAGCAAGCCCTTTGAGGTGCGCAGGGTCATAACTGCCCACCCAAAAGGTCAGGAGCTTACCGTTTGATCTGTTCTTTAAAGCAACCAACTGATCAAAACTTAATGTGTGAGGCTGATTGTTCACGCCATCGGTGAGCACAATCACTAAATGCGGCAATTGACTGTGTGTTGTCATGCTCTGGTTAAAAGCGTTTTCAAGCGCATAAAATAATGCTGTACCACCTTCTGCTTTAATAGGCCTGCTGATGGCCTGCAAGCTGTTTGGGCAACTGGACAGTCTGCCCGGCTCGGCTGATGTAAGCAGCGTCACCTTTTCGTTAAACGTCAAAACATGACAACGCGTGAAGTCCGGTAAGCTCGACATAAAATCTCGCGTCGCCTGTATTACGTCCGGCATATGACCGCTCATACTGCCGGAATGATCGATCAGGATGGAAACATCCATGCCGATATTGATTGGCGGTGTTGCAGGACTATAATCAAAGCTAATAGGATTAAAATTCAGATCAAACAAACGAACATCTTTTTTGTTTGGTGCAATGACTTCATTGTGATCGTTATGAAACAGCGCCAGAATATCTTTGCCCTGGACACCTGCTACACTGATATGTGTAACCGGCGCGCTGGCAGCGACGATCACACCACCTTCCTTGTTATAGCCAAATACGCTAACCGCGCGACCATCTTCAAGCTGCAAATTTTTACGCCTGATTTGTAATTCAAACAGACTGTCATGCTCTGCGGCCAGATCAATGATGATTGATACCTTACCTAATGTTGCCACCGTATCATCCGGCGAGGTGATATTGAACTGGGCTGTATGAACGCTCGGTTCGATGACTTCAACCGCGTGCGCGGCACAAACCAGACACAAACCGGATATAAAACTAATAAGATATGTTTTTTTCATATCACTTCACTCCCAGTAAACCACGGCGCAACTGGTATTCGGTATCTTCCATATCGAAGATGCCAAACGTTTTGCCATTTGCATTCGCCCAGGACGCAACAGGTTGCAGAGCTTCCTGATAACGACGGAACTGATGCGGGTTGACGTAGTAAAACCCGATTGTGCTTACCGCATCACTGAAGGTCAGCGCATGTGCAAAATCTACCGGCACGGGAAGCTGCGGCAAGGTGATTTTAACGTCGCTATCGCAAACAGATGGCGTTGAGATCATCGAGCTGAAATAATAAATTCGAATGTCCGTATACCCTTGCTGCTCAAGTTGACGGATCGAGGTACGCACAGCATTAAAACTTTCACTCAGGCGGTTGCAATTGGATGCGTTGTTTTCAATTCTGGTAACGATATCAGCGGCGCGTTTGGATTTTAAATCCGTAATCGAGCCCACCCATACCGGACGGCCAAAACTGGTTGAGATAATTTGTAACTTGGCTTTAGCCAACCTATGGTGTTTATATAACGCCTTTAATTGACCGAGCAGTAATAACTTTAACCCTTGTGCGCGAGGGGCTTCAGTTAAAACACCGGAATCATCATTAACTAGGATAAAAGCGCTCTTGTGTTCCACACGTTCAGTTGACGTGTCACAACCTGCTAACGAAGCTGTAATGATGAGACTTACAAAAATATGGTGTAGATGTTTCATAATAACCTCCATAGGATTTATCAAAGTTCGTTGCGCAAGCGGTAATGCGTACGCAGTGATTTGGAAAGCGAGGCGGTCGCCAATCCCAGCAGGTTACTGCCGAGAATAAGCGCGGCGCTCGCAATGGTTAAAGGAAGAATGTCCGCCTTATCGCCAAGCACAGGAATAGGGCCGGTATCAATCTGTTCACTGATCCGTGTGCTTAAGGCGAGGATTTCTAGCGTAACAATTAACAGATAGGCAACCACCAATAACGAGCCAACTGTGATGCGCAACGGGTTTTCGGCGAAATAGGCGCGAGGGTTTTTCAGGATGTTATGTTCCAGCGCAAACTTCCACATCACCATTGGTAAAATGACAGCTAGCAGGCCAAGACCAAAATTGATCAGGTGTGATACCGTAAAGTTCTCTAAAGTCTGAGGCAGGGTAAACGGCATAATGTCAGCCAAGAACAGATTGCTGGCAATGGGGTTTACAATTCCGATACTCAATCCCCATGCGATTGCCAACACGAGTTCAGCAAGATGCAATCCTGCATATTTGAGCCGGGCTTGGTTGGGTACATCGCGCCAACTAATTTCGGCAGGCGGGAGTGATTGATCCCCACCATCCGGCACATCGTATGTTTTATATGGGTTGTAATCGTTACTCATATGATTATCTCCTCAATTTTTGCGGAAAAAATAGTGGTTAATTTTTAGCTAGGAACTGGATAGTCATAGCCGTGAAACTAATTGCAAAAAGCAGATCACCTAATGCGAACGAAGCAAAAATGCCAGTGGTAAGAACAACACCAAGTGAAATGGTTAATAAATAGCCGGTTTTGATTTTCATATCTAAATACCTGTGCTTATGTGGTGATCAAAGCATAGCATAATTAATCATAAAATGCAGCAAATTACGATTAATGTGAATATGTCTCATAACTAGTTGATTTTTATGTGATAGAGGGACTAGCTATGGATTTTTTGGTCGGTGAGCGGAAATACTAGATGCAATACGGGTTATTTCTTTAAGTTCTTCTTCAGACATTTGTTTATAATCGGCATCTAGTCTTTTAGTTTTGGGTGGTATAATTTCTGATATTTTCTTGCATTCAGTTTCATGACATATTCTTGCTTTTTGATTTCTTAAAGCATCCATTAATTTAGGGTCATATTTCCCAAGCAAATCCTGTGAAAAATAATCACGAGATAATCCTTTATTAAAATGCGTGAGCCAAGTTCCCCACCATTTTCCTAAATGCGCATAGGCGTCTGTGCGTGATTTGTATTTCTCATAGTTGCGATCAATTTCAGGGAGTGGTGGAACAGGGTAGGCGAGAGCATTTCTAAAACCTTCAGCTTTATCAGCCACTCTGCAAAGCTCTTCTTTTATGTCCGGTGTAAAGGAATCCGGATCGTCTTGATACATTTTTGAAAAATGATCAAATGTTTGACTAATATTATTTATTTTTTCTAGTAAATTTTTTTGCAACTCCCGACGACTTTCTTCTAACTGTTCATCCTTCACTATATCATCTAGTTCATTATGATGATCATTGTCAACTTTAAGTTCTTTTAAATATACCAACCCTTCTTGTAATATAGAGTTAAATTCTTTGCGTTCTTTTATATTTTTTTCAAAATGTTTTTTTACTGCATCATATGATATATCACCATCGGGAGTGTTCAGCTTTTTGATTTCTGCTGTTTTACTTAAGGTGTCAATCAGCTTTCTGAAAACATCATAGGCTTTATTATTAATTTCATTTTCTCTAGTTTCTTTCAAATACATTTTAGTCATGGCAAATTCGGCATTGAATAGATTCCGATTTTTGATGTCTTCTTCAATATTTTTTGCAATCACTGCATATGAAATATCTTCTTCAAGATCATTTTGTTCTTTGTTCTCAACTAAATTTTCAAGAAAGCCTGCAAGCGTAATTAAGTTACTTATTCCAGCCATTATTATTACCTAATAAATATCAATTTGTGTTTTCTTTTTCCCAATTTTTCAGAATTTTTTCATAAGCTGATTGATGTGCATTTTGTAAAGCCACCGTAACTTCATCTTCGTTTAAAAAATTATAGACAGTATTTTTGGTGAAAAATGGATTATCAGAAAGCCTTATTTCAAAAAAGTGGTTGTTGAATTTGAGTTCAAGTTCATATTCTATCCCTTTTGTGTTCGGTTCACAGTAAATTAATTGTATCAATCTGAAAGGATAGATGCGCGACAGATATTCGGCTCGGATGTTAAAATTATAACCAAAATCTTCAATCTGACGTTTACCGAAGTGTTTTTTTGTTAGAGATTTAGTCAAATCAGACATTAATTCTGCGATCTCTTTTAAAAAATGCCGCTTCAAACTATTTCTCAGGTTGTGCATAATGAGCTGATGTATGTCATGATAAAAATGAAAACAGTCTATCCATTTTTGATGATCATCATTCTCTTTGTTAATGAGAAAGGCAAGGCTGCACCAAGGTGATCCACCCACAAGCCCAGGTGCTAAAAATACTTCCGTACCTTTCCCTTTTGGTGTCATGGCTGCAGTCATATAATAATGATAGACCATCCGTCGGTAATCTATAAATTTTTCATATTCCTCTTTAGTATAAGTATCTGTGCCAGAGAAAAGTCTTTGTGCCTCGTCCCATAATGTTTTATGAAGACGGTAGATGCCGTTTTCTGGGAAAGGATCTGTAGCGATACGAACAAAACCGCCGGAGAAAATCATATCACTGAGCGCGCGTGCGCCATAACCATAAGGGCTTTGCATGTCTTCCAATATTTTTTCAATTCTCTCGTCACTCTTGCTACCATTTTTTATTTCTTGCCAGAAAAATTCATGGGCGCCATTAAAATATTTATCTTTGAAATGCGATTTTTCCATATCCTTGAAAACTTGGCGGATATGTTCTTGCTGTGTTTTTGGAATAATAGTGCGAACATCATAAAGATAATGACCTTCACTTTCGGTCTTGCCAGAATAACGTTCTTTTTCTCTGGAAAACATTCGTATAGAAAATATAATATTTGGAATCGTTGTTAAGTTGTTTGATAGAAGTGGAGAGTCGTATATTTGTTGATATTGCTCATCAAATAAAGTAGAGATTTTTTCAAAATGTTCATTGTAAAAATCTTCAGGCCAATTCTTATGTTTTCTTTCCCATTTGCTAGGCCATTGTATGGGTAAATTTTTATGTTCGAGATCTGGATGATGTATCTTATACCGACCATTTTCCCATTTTTCTCCGCGTCTTTTGAATTTCTCAGCGATTGAGTCTGATTTGCAAAGAGCATACAAAAGATCTTTGTCGTTCTGAAAATCGGTTAGAAAGTAAGTGACAAAGAAATCTTTTAATATCGCGTTTTGAATAAATTCAAATGATGGCGAGTAATTGATAGGCAAGTCCACATTAATAAATGCCAGAAAAATATCGTCGAATATTTTGTGGAGATGTTCTTGGTGGTCACTGTGTTTTAAATAAATATGATCTCCTTCAACGATACCAATCTCACTAAGCTTTTCTTCAAACATACTTTTCCATAGGGGATCATGCATTGTATGGAAAAGAACACGGTAATCTTTCTCTTGTTCACGTTTTTCCAGTACAACGATAATCGTATGGCCTTGAATCATTGCAAGAAGCCGATTTAACAGACGCCGAACGCCTATCTTTGTGTTTTGATTTTGATAATTAGTCGAGAGCAGCGAATGCTTCATTAATGAGAGCCGTTCGAACGTTCGCTCAACATATTTATACCATTTATTATCTTCTTCGACTTTTGGTTCTAGCCCTTCTATGATCAAGGGATAACTGGTTCTTACCAATCGATCAAAAAAGGCTCCACCACTGGTACGCCTTCTTATATCTTCTTCACGGCGTAAGTGTGTTCTTGGGAAGCGGTCTTTAGTTTCATTGGTACTCATAAACTATATTTCCTTGTTTAGCATAATTGGTTAAATATCAGCCAAAACTTCATTTTAAGATTCATATAGGCAAATTGGCACCTAAGGCATGATAGGCAGCTAGCCAGGTCGTTCGGTAATTGTAGAGGGGAGGCCATTCCACGTATCTGCATTTTGGCTATTCATAATAAACCGATCTATAGCTTAACGCTGCCCGTGACTTTTTTCTATTTTTCTTACATATAATTTTGGCTTTTTTAGAAAAGCATTGGCCTCAGCCAGAGACGCACAGGAACTTTTAAAACTGCGTCTGCCACATCTGGAACATGAAGTTTTTTCTATCCTCTGGATTTTACACGCATCCTCAACTTATCTAGGGTAGGGATGTCATTTTTCATGGCTGCCCTTATTCCTCAATAGAATACGGGTTTAAAAATTGCCTTGTCCAAAATAATTTCCTATCAATCAAGCTAAGTTGAGCCTCATCACATACCGCATTCCAGTTTGTTTCTATAGTCTTTTTTTGTTTTTCAAAAATTTCATGCGCGTCTTGTTTTGAAAGAAGAAAGTTGTGCGCAGTCTCAAGGCAAGTTTTCAATTGGCTAAGGTTATCATTTCCATGAATTAACATAGCTTGAGAAGCTTCGTTTCCTGCGCGATTTTGTGGGCAAATATCATAGGCAGGTGTCAGTGTTAGCTCTTTTCCATTCCAAAATGCTGCATGGTTGCGTGCGTGATCATCTGTATTTCCACAAAGAATATTGAATACTAGGCGTGAGAATAATTCTTTCAATGTATCCTTTGGATCAGTGAAGCGATAGCGAATTATTTCAGCCAAATTTTCATAACTGGCATAACGTGCCATCATATCATCAAGGGCAAATAGGGTTAGCGCGGAAACCATTGATTTTCGCGCCCAGCCTTGCTTAGATTTTTTACGGTCAAATCTCTCGATTAGTAACACATCTTTATTTGCGGCTATCTCTAGCTTAACAGGCGCAACATCTAGTCCAGCAATATCAGCTAATCTCATGGCAATATATTCAGCTTTTACGACGCTGTATAAATCTGTGCCTGAAGAAAATTTAGCTACATATTTTTTATTCTGATCCTCAACCAGTGCCTTTGGACGTGCGCCACCTATGGCAGTGCCATGATACAGAGCTATATCTAGCTCAGGAGTTAATGGGACTCCTTTTTCAACACGCTCGGCAGAATCTAGAAGTTCTTCAAGTGGAACATTGGTAGCGCTACGCGATTCATATTCGGTAGGTGAGAGTTGAAAATCAAGCGCACCAATACGATCAGAACCAGATTCCAATAGATAGGTCAGTTCATCAAGTACGGTGGTATCTGTGCTAGCGCCTTTCAAACCCAACTTTTTATTGATAATAACCCGTCGTCCCCAAGCATCAGGCGCACCGTCACGAATACAGCCGGGCATACTCAGCCCATCAAGCAGGGGTAAAGTCCCTGCTTTTAAGGGGAGTTCAGGCTCGTAAATAGGAATAGCCGGTTTTGTATCATTGATCCGTTCAAGGTAGCTTTTACCGTAATTAAACAAAAGATTATTGTTATCAGCTTCCAATCGACCCGCAACAACAGGTTCGGTCTCTTCCGGCAACCATATCCAAACAAAGGCTTCGTTATAATGTTTTTTAGAAGTCATCATGTACTGCCTTTGTCTTTACCTTGATACGCTTAGGTAGCAAGGCAATTTTGTCTCTTGTTTGTTCGATATGTCTTGAAAGAGGGAGTTTATCCTGTTCAAACAGCTTTATGCCCACAAGCGTAGCAACCTCAAAAACCATACCAATGGTGCAACTCATATCCCCATTTTCTATTTTTTGTAAAGTGGCTCTGGAAATACCAGCACGCTCAGCCAGATTATTCTCGCTCCATTTGCGCTGTTTGCGTCCAAGTTTGACCTGCTCTCCAAGCAAAGTGACAGCTTCGAGGGCGTATTTTGAATAAGTTCTCTGTTTTGCCATGACTACAACCTGTTAAATGACTTTTTAATTGGTCATTAAGCTATCTAATGACCATTATTATAGTCAAATCTAGCAGTGATTAAATATTGAGTCAAGTAAAATGACTACTTTGACGGTCATATTGATGCCTAATGACTATTATTATAATCACTTATAGCAAGCCAGACTCTTGAACCCTTACTCTAAGCTCTTCAAGAGTAGGGATATCCTTTGGTGTCTCGCAGGTCACGATCTGATCAAGGATAAATTCCCATACTTGCGCGGCACGGCGTTTCTCGAAGTCATAGGAATATTGAATATAAACTTCGCCTGTAACATCTCTTTCACCATCGCTGTGATTGAGTATCAGCCGTGCATAAAGTTTTGGTAAGCCTACAGCGGTAATCCATGTTGCACCAGTGCGGCGCAAATCATGAGGGCAAAAATCTGCAATATCTAAAGCTTTGCGATTTTTACGAATGGCTTGAGGCATGGCGGTAATGCCCAATGGTATTAACTCTGGATTGGGTTTCTTGGGTGGAGACATGGCGCGTGTTGCACCAAAGATATAGGGTGATGCACTTGTGTAAGGTGCAACTTCTTCAATGATCTCTAGCGCATAACGGTTCAATGGAACGCGGTGCATAGTTTTGTTTTTTGTTTCATGCATTTCCATTTGCCAAACATTTTCATTTGGCTTAAATGCTCCGTGGTGCATATTACGTACTTCAACACTGCGCTGCATCGTTACCAATGCAAATTTAAGTGCTTTAGCGGTCACAGGAGGAACACTAAGCATTTCAAATCTGTTCCAGAATTTCCAAATTTCCTCAAAACTCAAAATACGACTTCTTGATCCTGATGCTCCTAAAGACTCAATTTCCATTACAGGATTATTTTCAATCAATCTTTTTTTCTTCGCCAGATTGAAAAGCTGTCTTGTATAGGCAAGGCTGTTTTTAACGGCAACTTTCCCACTGCGAGATGCGTTTATTGTTTTTTTAGCGCGCTTTAAAATACGCGATTGCATTTTATCAATATCATCGGCAGTTACTTCATTTAGATTTTTATTTCCCATGATAGGGATCACATCGAGATTAAAGACGCGCACTTCTTCTTTAATGGATGCTTTGCCTTTTAAATTTGCGTATTCGATATACACATCGATGAATGCTGAAACGGTGTAAGTTGATTTTTTCTTTTCTTCTTCGGCTTTCTTATCTGCCACAAGATCACGCCCATAATCATGAACTTGCTCATAAAGTAGATCATATTCTCTACGGGCGCGGCGAATATTCCATTCTGGATACTGGCCAATAGTAAGCCATCGACTTATTCGTTTATCCGAGTTTGAATTAACCATATATTTAAAGACAAACGTTTTTATACCAGAAGAAGTTACGCGCAAACCAAATCCTGGGCATCCATAGCACCAAAATATTTGTCGGGTTTTAATCGGCTTAATATTGCGAATTACAGTATCAATAAACTTTATCGTGTTTGACATCCATGTTCTTTCTAACTATTACGTAAAGTTCTGGGCTACTCACTGGGCTACTCAGAATGTGCTTACTAAATGAGCAGAATAAGAAATTATGAGCAAGAAAAAATCTTTGTAACTCTTTGTGAGTAATGGTTACATGATGCTGTATTTTGAGGTGGTGTTAAAATTTATAATTAAATCAAAGCAATAGCTTGTAACCCTTATTCAGCATACGTTACAGCGGTTAAAATCGCGTTAAAGCCACTGACTTTTAATCAGTAGGTCCCGAGTTCGAATCTCGGCGCGATCACCACTTTTCTTTCAATTATTACAATGCTTTAACCTGATTTATCAGTTTCAATAAAAACGCCAAAAACCTCTGGGCTACTCACTGGGCTACTCACAAAAAAATAACGGCTAAATGCCGTTTATAAAGTTTTTCAATTTCTGTGGATAATTCTTATAACTTAGCTTGCCTATAAGTATGGGGGTTTTTAATCCATTCATGAATGTCTTTGAGATAAAACGCTTTACGCACTGCTTCTTTTCTTCCTGAAAGTTTTCTGGGACTAGGGAATGTCCCTCTATGGATGCGACGATCAATTTCCTGTCTTGATATGCCACAGAGCCGAACAGCAAGTTTAATTGGGATTAAAGCGTTAGACTGGATCATAAGCGCGGCAGTAACTTGCGCTTCGAATGTTTCTTTAAGGCTTAGTCCGTTAAATAATAGATTTTTCATTGGGCAACTTCCTTTCTGTATAGACGGCAGTGATGCTATCTATTTTTATATTCACCCATATTAATGATAAGGTGCAGCCCGTGCTCTCAATCTAATCTGTCTATGACAGAAAGCTACACCCTAGCTTTATTAGACCTCTTATTTGTTTAATATTTCGTTAAGACCTATTTGAAAACACATGGTGAGTATCGTTATTGTATTTTCATTAGCCTGTAAAAAATCCGGATTGATATGATATTTACAATAGGTTTAGCAGCGATACATTAGTTATGAAATTATAATTATTTAGTCCAGCGACAACCAACTCAGCCAGAAAATTATCAAATGGAATTATATTCTGATTTACACTGGTTCAAACTTCTATCTTGAAATCAGCTTGAAGTTTAAGCCAATGGGATTTGAGTTTATCTTTGTGCTCTTCATCCATAGGCAAATTTTCTAAAGCGTCAGGCCATAATGTTCGTACCTTTTCCATCGTATCATCAATATGCGGTTTGATTGCTCGCCATGGAATACCGGACTTATTTGCCCAATTCTGAAAATTGCCCTTAGTTGCCGAATACCATTCTTTTGTTTTACCAAGGTTCAAGGCGTATTTTTTTTCACCGTCGATGTAAACGCTGGTGGTAACGATATCATACGCAGGAGACAGTCTGGGAGTAACTTGATCTTGATAAAGCAGACTCCAATTTTTTAGATGGGCATCACCATTCGCAAGTAAGATATTAACCAGTAATCGTCGGGCAAATTGCTGGGCATCGGATAACCCATCGCCGGAAAAATCATAAATCACTTTTCCGATCTGTTCGTAATTGGCAGAGTCGTATTTTTTTTGCGGATATTTCACTAAGACTTGTGCAAAGTCTTCCATATGAATTCTCGTATTGCCCTCACGATCAAATCGTTTGATTGCAAAAGCCAGCTTTTCATCGGGCAGATTAATTTGTGGCAGGTTATCCAGTTTGTCCAGTTCAACGAGTTTTATGTCAGGGATATCTACGCCTGCCAAAGCGGCTAGGGACATTGCTGTATATTCGTTTAAAGGCACGTGTTTATGCTTGGTCGATGGGGTCTTGATAATCCAATCCCCTAGCTCGCCATTTTTAGTCAAGTTATAGCGCCCGTCCTTTTCCTTCATGGAAAACTTCATTTGAACACCAGCCAAGGAAAATTTATTTTCTTGATCGATGCCTTCGAATTTTATGGCTTTGGCTTTGCCGTGGGTGCTCAGGACATTCATTGGCACATCCTGGGGTTCCATTGGCGTGGCTACCAATGCACCGGGCAGATCTTGGCCGAGATAAGAGAAAATCTGAAACTCATTATCGATATGCGTTTTTAAGCCTTGTGCAATCAATTCTCTTAATGCGCCTTCTGGGAGCAGGTTGGATAAAACGGGATGTAGTCTCTGATTTTTTGACCATGGTTCAGACATAATACTTTCTGAATTAGGGAAATTCGGATGCGTAATCAGGCTGAATGTTGGGCGTGAAGGGTCATTCTTAAATTCATCAGCAAAGCTCAAAACATTGCGCCCGTTTTGAAAGCCAGCCAAATACCCTACGAGCCTACCATGCAAGGTAAGTTTAAGAACGTTAATCTCGTCTATTGGATCGTTTGGGCTCATTCTTCATCCTTTAGCAAATTCTTCCATGGATCATTTGCGAGCGAGCTTTCCTCACTTTGCTTAGAGGTTTTATTTTTTGACGTTGGAGATACTAATGCGTCATTCTCTAGAATTTCTTTTACAAGGTTCAGCTTTTCCGTAGGGATCAACATCAACTCACTTTTTAGCCCTTTGGCAATGAGTTCAAGCGTGTTCAATCTGGGATTACCCTTGGACTCTAACTGCTGATACTGCTGGCGTGATACGCCGATACGAAGCATCATGTCTTTTTGTTTTAGACCGAGGGCTAATCTGCGTCTTTTTAGTTGTTCAAGTAGCGATTTCATCATGGGAAACTAATATGTTGCTATTTCAATATAAGAAATATATTAATTGCTTTTTATTAATAAAGCAATAAATAAGTGTCTTTTTAGTGCGTGACGGTAGTTATTAGTAAAAAGCAATTAATATGTTGCTATTTTGAATTTTGGGAAGATCTGCCCGCTCACGAAAATATGGGCGATTATTCGCTTATTGTGCTGTTTGAAAATTCGCTTATTGTGTCATTGAGCTTTCGGGTTTTTATGTCAGGATGCGTTTCTGTTACGTAGCCCTGTCATCCGTTTCATTCATTCGGCAGATGATAGGAAAGTAAGCAGAATTAATATAGTTCCGGTATTGCAAAAACCAGTCCTTTATGAAGGATGCAAGATGTCGGTTGTATTACAAATTTTGGCAAATTTCTACTCCAACCGCTCTCTTGAGAAGGACGTTTCCCCGTCCGTTCTATCCTCAGGAGGCGCGCTAGCTTCGAATTATCATTCTTTGGCAAGTGCTTATGTGGTGCATTCATGGCATTGAGCCTATGTACGCACCAGTAAACGTATGACCGTTTAATCACCACTCAAGGGAGCCTCCAAGCTGCCCTTAAGAAACCCATGACCAAGGGAGAATTTCATATCTCCCTTTGGAATCCCTTCGACCAAGTGGGCATTTCATAGCCCCTTTGGATATCCTCGATAATTTCATTAAGGCCAACCGTGCGCCGTTTGGATACCGTAAGCATTTTGGTGCTTAATTTCGACCACTGTTTCACCAGTGGATTACGACCAAGGAACGTCCTTGTGAGCTAATTTTAAAAGTAGCCAGACGAATTTAGGCTAATTGATTGCTAGTAACTTTTGAAAGCTTCTCTAATGCATCACCTATCAGGTTTATGGCATTATCGATATCGATATCGTTCGTTTCAAAACTCAGACTAAACCGTATTGAGGCGTCAGCATCGTCATTGGTTAACCCGATGGCTTTGAGGACGTGTGAAGGCTCAGGGATACCTGATGTACATGCAGAGCCGGTTGAAGCGGCAAGGTGGGGTTGGAGCACATTAAGAATCTCGTGCGCTGAAAACCCGCTGAAGCAAATATTTGCATTGCCAGGATGACGATTGCCCACTGTAGGGCCGTTCAATGTAGTCGGCCATGGCAGGCTGTTCAGTTTTTCAACAAAACGGTCGCGGCGCTTACCTAAAAGCACTTGTTTCTTTTTAGCTTCTTCGGTATTCAGAATTTCTGCTGCTGCTCCCATACCAACACATAAAGGTGTAGGAATTGTGCCAGAGCGCAGGCCATTTTGTTGCCCACCTCCGTAGATTAGGGGTTCTATATGTTCTTGCAGGTCACGGCGGATGTAGAGAGCACCGATACCTTTGGGACCATACATTTTGTGAGCGGAAAGGCTCATAAGGTCAGTGTTCTGTGCAAAATCCCGCATGTCCATTGCGGTAGGGGCTTGTGCTGCATCACAATGATATATTGCGCCTGACTTTCTGACGACTTCAGAGATTCGCGTGATGTCCTGTATGGTTCCAATTTCATTATTTACCGCCATAATTGAGACGGCAAGTACATCGTCATCCAGCGCTTCCTCTAAAGCAGAGATCGAAATACGACCTTCTTTGTCTACAGGAAGATGATCCACCTTATAGCCTAATTGATCTTCAAGGATACGTCCGATTGCAAGAATACACTTGTGTTCAATTGCGCTGAGAATGATCCGCTTTTTTTTGCCATTTGAATGTGCGTGCTTGGCAAGGCCGAGTAAAGCCAAGTTGTTCGCTTCGGTGGCACCAGATGTAAAAACAATTTCATCGGAATCTGCCCCAATGAATCTAGCAATTTGTTGTGCAGATTGATCCACTGCGTGCAAACTTTCCCAACCAACGCTATGATCTGCTGAATGTGGATTCCCGAATGATTTCCGGAAATAAGGGATCATTTTGGCTAAAACTTTCTCATCAACCGGTGTTGTTGCTTGATGGTCAAGATATAGTGAACTCGATAATTTCATTATAAATCAACATATTGTGTAAAGTTATTCATAATTCCTGCCTAAAGAGATTTCTCGTGTATCTGGGCAAAGTCTCCAGTTAGTGATTGACCATAGCACATAGTATGTATTAGAGTCACCTGGACATATCATCCAGGAGGCGAAGCATATGGCTCGCGGACCAATTTATCAAAAAAACTACCGCCCACAGTTTTCAGGTCATGAAACATTTCCTTTACGCTACGGTTGGTTGAAAAAAACATACGACCGCGTGTCCGAGACAGAACATGAGATAAATAACAAAGCCATTTGTTGGGATGATGATGCAATTGCACGTTTTGGTGTCGGTAAGAACATGGTTTCTTCAATGCGTCATTGGGCGATTGTCGCAGGCATAATAGAAGAACCTTCTGGTGCAAATACTGTTATAACAACGGAGTTTGGGCAGATGTTGTTTGGTGAAAATGGGTTTGATCCTTATATGGAACACCCAACAACCTTATGGTTGATTCATTGGAAGTTGGCAACACAATGGCAGAAAAAAACCACATGGTATTGGACTTTTAATTACTACCCCGCAATTACTTTTGAACGTGATCAGTTAGTAAGGCGGCTTGAACGACTTGCAAAAGATCAAGAGTGGCAGCGTGCTGCACACACGACACTAAAAAGCGATGTTGCCTGTTTTGTTCGTACTTATGCTGCGCAATCGTCTTCCGGAAAAGCAGGACATGACGATACACTAGAGTCACCGTTAACAGAATTAGGACTCATTAAACCTATAAGTAAACGTGATGGGTTCCGGTTTGTTCGAGGGCCAAAATCCACTTTAGGGGATGGGGCTTTCGTCTATGCGCTTCTTGAATTTTGGTTGGGTTTTTCGAGTGCGTCCACACTTTCATTTGAAGCTATTGCATATGAGCCGGGAGCTCCGGGACGTATTTTTCTTCTTGACGAAAATGATGTTGTGGATCGGCTTTACAATATTGATGATATAACCGGGGGGGCTTTGCGATGGTCAGAAACTGCGGGCTTGAAACAGGTCGTGCGTAACCCGGACTTTTCTTTGGATAATACTCTCGAATTTATTGCAATTGATTATGATAACTCTAAACGTAAGGAGGTAGCGTAATGGTGCTTGTTGACCGTGTTCATATTGCGCGACGTTTTCAAAAGTCGATCCGTATTGACGCTGATTTAGGTGATAAGAATGCGCTAGATGGTTTTATTTGCCCGAAATCATCCGCAAATATCCTGCTTTCTATGGCCACGCATGTGGCAGAAACAGGACAGGGCGCATTTACATGGACAGGGCCTTATGGTAGTGGGAAGTCAAGCCTTGCTATTGCTTTGAGTGCTTTGCTCAATGGCAATCCTGAACTTCAGAAGCAAGCAGCTAAAGTTTTCGGGCGTAAGTTGACCAATGCTATGTGGAAGGCTCTCCCTACCGGCTCAAAAGGCTGGCGAGTTGTTCCGGTTGTTGGTCGGCGAGATGATCCCGTAAGCGTTATTGGCGAAGCTTTACAAACGCAAGGGCTTGTTACAAGGCGGCCGCGTGGTGGATGGAATGAGAGCAACTTAGTCTCTAACCTAATTGATATCGCGGCGAGCAAACCTAAAACACATGGCGGGCTTATTCTGTTCGTGGACGAAATGGGTAAATTCCTTGAGGGTGCTGCGCAGGACGGTACGGATGTTTATATTTTTCAGCAGCTAGCTGAGGCTGCTTCGCGTAGTAATGGACGGCTTATTCTGGTTGGTGTGTTGCATCAGGCTTTTGAAGAATATGCGCACCGGCTCTCCCATGAAATGCGAGATGAGTGGGCAAAAATCCAGGGTCGTTTTATTGATCTCCCTGTTAATACGGTTGGCGAAGAGCAGATTGACCTGATCTCCCGCGCAATCGAAAGTGATCACAAGACTGATAAAACAAATGTGACCTCAAACATCATTGCAAAGCTTGTACGCCGTGATCGTGAGACAGATGCAGTTCATCTATCTGAAATGCTTGAAGGTTGTTGGCCGCTACACCCGGTGGTGGCATGTCTACTTGGCCCAATATCACGTAGGCGATTTGGTCAAAACCAGCGCAGTATCTTTGGTTTTTTGAATTCATCCGAACCCCATGGCTTTCAGGATTATTTACGTTCTGCCTCAGAAAGTGAACTCTATGGACCGGAAAAATTATGGGATTATCTGCGGACTAATCTTGAGCCGTCCATTCTTGCTTCACCGGACGGACACAGGTGGGCGTTAGCAGCGGAGGCATTAGAGCGCTGTGAAGCGATTGGCGGAGATGTGTTTCATATCAACCTTTTGAAAACAATTGCTGTAGTGGATTTGTTCAAGGAGCGTTCAGGGCTTATCGCCAATTTTGAATTACTAAAAACCTGTTTTCCGAAAGCGACACTAAAGTCATTAAAGGAAGGGTTAGCGCAACTTGATAACTGGTCATTAACGAAATTCAAAAAGTTTCTTGATGCACATGCCATCTTTGCTGGCAGCGATTTTGACATTGATCAGGCTGTGACCGCAGCTCTTGAAGAGAGCGATGAGATCGACTTTGTTGCCCTAAAGTCACTTGCGGGTCTTCAGCCCTTGCTAGCGAAACGCCACTATCATGAGACGGGAGCGATGCGGTGGTTTGATGTCAACCTCTCACCTGTACGTGATCTGGAGGACATTGCTGCGAGTTTTAACCCAAAAAGTGGTGTTATTGGCCAATTTCTACTGGCTATTCCAACAGAAGGCGAGTGTGAAGACGGTGTTAGAGATGTTTGTCGTGAAGCTGCGCGGTTCAGTGATGAGTGGGATATTATAGTTGGCTTTTCGAAGCGATCATGGGCTATTGTCACACTGGCACGCGAGCTTCTTGCTTTGGACAAGGTGAGCAATGATCATCCTGAACTCGCCGGTGATCCGGTCGCACGCCGTGAGGTTGCAGCGCGACTTGCTGATTTGCAAGCGCAGATCGAATCTGAGTTGCATAAATCTTTTGACCGGGCCGAGTGGTTCCGTAAACATCACCAACCCAAAACTTTCCGTCAAGCCGATTTGAATAGTCTTGCTTCAGAACTAGCTGATCAGCGCTTCGATCAATGCCCTAGACTACATAATGAATTGATGAATCGACATAAGCCATCTGGCAGCGCAATTGCAGGGCAGAATACTTTGCTGCGCCACATGGTTCAAAAAGAAGGTGAGCCTCGTCTTGGGATCAAGGGGTATCCTGCTGAAGGAGGTCTATTCGCCTCTATTCTTGAATCGACAGGACTCTATGTCAAAACTGACGATGGTGAGTGGTATTTCTCTTCACCGTTAGGCGATGATAAGAGCACTTGCCGCTTGTCCCCGGCGTGGGATGCTGCCCTAGAATTTGTGCAGGCAAATGCTAGCCGAAGTGTTGCAATCTCTGAAATCTATGACATTTGGCGTAAACCGCCCTTTGGCATAAAAGATGGACTAATGTCTGTGCTCGGTGTTGCTTTCATTCTCTCTCAGCGTGAAAAACTGGCGATATATCGCGAAGGTATCTTTCGTGCACGTTTCGACGATGTCGATGTTGAGTATTTGGCAAAAGATGCCGAATCGATTCAATTGCGATGGATGGATATCAGCGAACTTTCACGCCGCCTGTTATCGGATATGGCAGAAATTGTTCGCGATCTGGATCAGGAAAATGCACTGATCCATTTGGAGCCTATCGATGTTGCGCGTGGTCTTGTTTCTATTTTTGAGCAGTTACCGCAGTGGACTAAGCGAACTATGCGCCTTTCGGCAAATGCTGTGCAGGTGCGCGACATCTTCAAGCGTGCGCAAGACCCGAATAAATTTTTATTCGACGATATACCCGCACTTCTTGGTGATAAAAAGGTGAGTTTATCCAATGAGAAGGATATTCATCGCATTGTTTCTGTGGTTAATGAAGGATTAAAGGAACTCACACAAGCTTATCCTTCAATGCTTCACCGCCTAAGAGATACCATGCTTGCTGAGCTTCAAGTTCCCAATTTATCGCCACAGTCTCTTGCTGAGCTGCGTGAGCGAGCAGAGAATATTCGAGAATTGGCAGGTGATTTTAGGCTTGATGCCTTTGTTGGGAGAATATCGCAGTACGATGGGAGTGATGGCGCGTTTGAAGGTGTTGCGAGTTTAATGGCAAATAAACCCCCGCGCGACTGGGTTGATCCGGATATGGATCATTCTTCAATCGAGATTGCAGATATGTCCCAGAAGTTTTTACGCGCCGAAACATTTACTCGTGTTAAGGGCCGTCCGGAGAAGCGTCAATCTATGGCTGTTGTTGTTGGCTTTGAAGGTAGGCCTACACCATTTTTGGAAGAGTTTGAGGTTGTTGATACGGACCGGGCAGCGATAGATGAACTTATTGAACGCGTTGCGACAACACTTGATAGCGTAGATACAGATAGTAGCAGCATAATTTTAGCAGCACTCGCAGAGTTAAGTGCGCGCTATATGCAAAATCCTGCACAAACCAAACGGAAAAGAAAAAACAGGAAGGTCGCATACTAATGTCAGAATCGGAAAAACATGTGCTTGGTCTTTCTGGTGGTCGGGATAGTGCTGCATTAGCGGTATATATTCGACAACACCACCCTGAATTAAGGGTCGAATATTTTTTTACGGATACGGGTAAGGAATTACCGGAAGTTTACGAATATCTGGGACGCTTAGAGGGCTTTCTTGGGCAACCTATTTTACGACTTAATCCAGATCGTGATTTTGATTTTTGGCTTAAACAATATAATGATTTTTTGCCCTCAGCGCAAACGCGTTGGTGTACACGACAGCTTAAGCTTCGTCCATTCGAAACTTGGGTTCGTCCGATGCTGGAAGAAGGGACAACAGTATATAGCTATGTTGCTATTCGTAGCGATGAGGAATACCGGGAAGGCTACATCTCCAAACATGACAATCTTATCGTCAAACTGCCGTTTAAGGATGCTGGGATAGACAAGGCAGGTGTTCTCGATATTCTTGATGGCGCTGGACTTGGGTTGCCAAAATATTATTCATGGCGTTCGCGAAGTGGATGTACGTTTTGTTTTTTTCAGCAGAAAATTGAATGGGTTCGCCTGATGGAAAAACACCCTGAATCATTCGAAGAAGCAAAAGCCTACGAAAAAAATGCTGTTGATCACGGTTCGCCGTTCACTTGGAGCCAGGGAGAATCTTTAAATGAATTAGCGCGGCCAGAACGCATCGAGCAAATCAAACGAGATCATGAGCAACGGCTCGTTCGACTGAAATCTAAAGTTCAGAAAAATCCTTTACGCTCAGATAGTGAGCCTTTGGATATTGATGATTTATACGGCAAAACAAAAGTTTGCCTTGCGTGTCATAAATAGATGAGAACATATAACAAGATATCGGGACACAGAAGAATTGGATCTTAATTCAGTAGTAGATTTTGTAAATCAGGCACAAGACGAAATCGGCAAATTCAAGTTTGACGTTATTCTGTCGCCGGACAAACTTCAAAGAAACGACTATATTCTTGATGGGTTGACTTGGAATTCCATCCTTTACAATGATGCTGATGAGCTGGAAAAAATACCCAATGACAAAAGAGGCTTGTACGCATTTGCAATCTGTCACCCTAGCCAGGTGCTTCCACCTCACGGTTATATCCTTTATATCGGAATAGCAGGTAGAAACTCCGATAGACCTCTTCGGGCGCGCTATAAAGATTACTTAAATGCAAAAAAAGTTAAAAAACGCGCAAGGATAGCGAGGATGATTGGCACATGGCATGAGGTATTGCGCTTTTATTTTGCTCCTGTTGATGACGATCTATCAACGGAGGACTTGCAAGAAATCGAAAAACAACTCAACACCGCTCTGATGCCGACTTTTTCCGAAGGGGATTTGGAAGCTGATGTGAAGAAAAAGAGGAGCATGTATTAATGGCAAAACCGGATCAAATTGTATTACCGGCCCTTCGGGGAATTATGGGTGATTGGGTATTCTACTCCTGTCTTATGAATATGCGCGAGATCAATGATCGCGTGCGCTACGCCGAAGAAGTTCATAGCAATGAACAGCTATCCGACATGATTCAGCGGCAACTCAAACGCGGTCGAAGCGCACAAATTGCTCAATACTTAAGCACACAGAAAGAGCGTTTTTTTAACTCTCTGGTAATCGCTACATACGGAGGTGAGCCGAGCTGGCATGCTTTGTCGGATGTCCGAAATAAGACCAACGATGCCGATCTCAAAGATTTGTCTGATGAAACAATAGAGTCAATTGGTTTTCTGACGTTTCGGGGAGATGAAAGTCTTTTTGCTTTGGATGGCCAACATCGGCTTGCCGGAATTAAGAAGGCAATTAAGGATGGGATTGATCAAGACCCTTATGATGATTTATCAGTAATATTTGTTGCTCACCAGACAACCAAAAAGGGCCTTGAGCGAACGAGGAGGCTTTTTACCACGCTCAATAAAACCGCAAAGCCTGTATCAAAAGGGGATATCGTTGCGTTGGATGAAGATGACGCTATGGCCATATGTGTTCGCTGGTTGATTGAAAAAACAAAGTTGTTTAGTGGAAAAAGGATTGCATTTGTTGCATCAAGCAACATACCCGTTACAAATACCACGAGCCTTACTACAATCGTTAGCCTTTACGATATCCTCACCATTCTTTTTACAAAGATGGATTTTGACCATCGGCGGTTGAAGGCTGACCTTCAAAGGGCACGTCCAAGCGACGAAGACCTGGATGCATATTTTGATTATGCAAAGAAATATTTTGCCTTGCTAAGAAAGCACTTTGATGAATTAGATGAATTTTTTGATGCTGATGATACAAACGACGTTGTTTCAAAACACCGTGGAAGCCATGGTGGAAATGCCTTGTTTCGTCCTATTGGGCTAGAGATTTTCGCCCTGATCATTGCAACACTGAACAGAGATCACTCGCTCACGCAGTCTGTCAAGCTTGCCTCAAAATTGCCTCGTAACCTGTCTGAAGCTCCTTATGCAGGGTTGATGTGGAATACGAGTACCTCAACAATTGTAAATTCTCATAAAGTGACCTTGCGGGAAGTACTTCTTTATATGCTTGGAGATTCAAAATATTCCGATGAGACACTGCTTGCACGATACCGCAAGGACACAGGCGATGAAAATGCAGTGCTGCCTGATCCTGTCGTTTGATACGAGGTGCATGTCCGTATATTCTTTTCCTGCCAACGATATAGGCAGACAGTCCGATTGTTGCATTTTCGAACACTTGAAGTGCTTTGCTACATATAATGTTGACGAAGAGGTGACTTGGTTGTCATAAATGATCTATGAATTCTTCTAATAATATATCGGTGGCTCCGGGCTTGGCATTTCAGGTCTTACTGAGGAACGCGAAACCCGCATTATTGCGAGAACTTATTGGTCCATCGATCTTCGATACCCTGCAGGGGTTGGACCCGGAGTTGGCTTCAGATAAGAGACTTGGTGAACTTGCAATCCAGCTAGTTGACCCTTCTGAAACACTTCGCGATCCGCAACTGAGAGAAAAGATCGTACGTATGTTACCGCTTCCAAAGGCACGGGAGCTTGGCGAAAGATTAGGGGCCTCGATGGATCGCGATCTCTATAACGATTTGAGCCGGATTGTTGCAGACAAGGATGTATTGCTAGAGTTGTTCTCATTTTTCGGCGTTGTTGAAGACGAGCGAGCATCGGAAGATAGATATCCAGATGTTGATCAAGTGAAAGCAGGTTACGCGCTATTTGATCATCAGCGAAAAGCCGGTGATAAGGTCATGCGAGTTCTATCGGCCGATCCAAGAAAAGTTATTTTGCACATGCCAACAGGGGCAGGCAAAACGCGAACTGCGATGCACATCATTTCATCCTATCTTAAAAGAAACGAGCCGACGGTTGTTTGCTGGCTTGCACAAAACGCTGAGCTTCTCGACCAGGCCGCCGACGAGTTTAGTAGTGCTTGGCATTCTCTTGGAAATCGAAATCTAAGCCTTGTCCGATTTTGGGGCAATCGCAGCCCTGATCTACTTGATACAACCGATGGGCTCATTGTCGCCGGACTTGGAAAAATGGCTGCTCTCGATAAACGCGATCCTGCCACATTACTTAGGCTTGCTGATCGCGTGACGCTGACTATCATCGATGAGGCACATCAGGCAATTGCAACGACCTATGCTGCAATTCTAACGGCCTTACATACCAAGCGGCCGCGAAACGCATTACTTGGTTTAACGGCAACACCAGGAAGAAGTTGGTCGAATATCCAAGAAGATCAGAAGTTGTCCGATTATTTTGATGCCTCAAAAGTCACATTGGAGGTTGAAGGATATGACGATCCTGTTAGTTTTTTAATTGAAGAACAATACTTGGCTAAACCCATATTTAGAACCCTAAATTCTGATGCGGGTTTAGAACTTACAGATGACGATATTAGTGACCTTTCATCCGCAATAGATGTGCCTGAACATTTGCTCAATAAGCTGGGCGAGGACACTCAGCGAAATCTCAAAATCATATCTGCAATTGAAGATTTGGTAACACGCCACAAGAGGGTTCTCGTTTTTGCTCCATCCGTGCAGAACGCACGAATGCTTACGGCAATCATTGCACTGCGAGGGCACGAGGCTTTCGTCGTTACGGGTACAACGAACCGGTCGGAGCGTGAGCGTATCATTAGACGCTTTAGGAGTAACACGAATCAGGCTATGATCCTAATAAACTATGGTGTTTTAACAACTGGGTTTGATGCCCCAGCTACGAGCGCTGCGATCATTGCACGCCCTACACGCTCATTGGTTTTGTATAGCCAAATGGTGGGTCGGGCAACACGGGGAGTAAAGGCGGGCGGTAATGCTGAAGCAGAAATCGTCACAGTCGTTGATCCACATTTACCAGGTTTTGGAAGTGTCGCCGAAGCCTTCAAGAACTGGGAGGACGTTTGGAATGAGCCAGACTAAAGTAGTAGAAAATGCAAGACCACAGGGAGAAATTATTCCTCCTGAATTGGCCGTGCGCGCAATGCGTGACAGTGGTTATAAGAATACTGCCTACGCACTGGCTGAGATTATAGATAATTCTGTTCAAGCAAATGCAACTTGTATTGAGCTGATTTGTGTTGAATCCCAAGAACAGGTTAACCAAAGAACCAGGAAACGGATCGCCGCAATTGGAGTTCTAGATAACGGTGATGGCATGTCGCCTGAAACCCTGCGGCTTGCATTGCAGTTTGGTAATGGAACCCACCTTAATGACCGAAAAGGAATTGGTCGATTTGGTATGGGGCTGCCAAATTCATCGATTTCACAATGTCGCCGCCTCGAAGTTTGGACGTGGCAGAATGGTCCCGATAACGCGATGTACTCCTATCTTGACGTTGACGAAATCGAACGGAGACATCTTTTCTCTGTCCCTTTACCTTCACACAAACCGCTTCCTGAAGAATGGCGAAAACGCTCACAGTCAATTGGAACAACGGGAACATTAATTCTGTGGTCAAATTTTGACGAACACCGACTGACGTGGAGAGGTGCTCCGGCAACGCTTCGAAACACTGAGACTATAGTAGGCCGGATGTATCGGAAGTTTATAGACGATGGACGTATTTCCATTCGACTACTTGCGCTCCTTGACGATCAACCCACTTATGATGAAAACGTCAGGGTGAATGACCCGCTTTATTTAATGCCAGAATCATCAACACCATCCCCGTTTGATAAAGAAGGAATGTTCCAATCATGGGGAGATGAGGACGAGGTATTCAGTATCGATTACGATGGACAAATCCATAGGGTGATCGTTCGCATGAGTTGGGCGAGACCAGAAACGGTTCCTGATGACAAGAGTGATCGAGGTTCGAAATCTTATGGAAAACATGCAGCAAAAAATGTTGGACTGTCGATTGTTCGTGAAGGCAGAGAGCTTGATCTTGATCCAGCTTGGACAAATAGTTATGACCCTACCGAAAGGTGGTGGGGCGTTGAAGTCGATTTTCCTTCGACACTAGACGAAGTATTTGGTGTGACGAACACCAAGCAAAGCGCAACTGTGTTTTCACACATGGCGCAGTTTGATTGGAAAGCTGAAGCCAATACCGGTGAGTCACACTCTGAATTTCGGGAGCGGCTCCAACAGGATGGTGATCCGAGATCATTACTTTTGCCCATTGTTGAACACATTAGGCAGCAGATTCAAGAAGCACGAACTAGACTAAAGAAGCAAACCGTTGGAAGACGAACCAAAAGTGATCGGCATGACAAACCGGCGGTAGAAGATTTGGCAACGTCTAAGTTTAAGGAACGGGCCGAGCAAGGCCATGAAACAGAAGCAGATTCCGAGGAATTTACTGAAGAAGCCTGTAAAAGTTTTGCGGAAGACTTAAAAAGTGACAAGGACTATCACGAAGACGTAGCCGAGGAAATTGCAAATGCGACATTCAGCCGTAACCGAAAAGTTGTTTTCCTAACTAAATCAATGGAGGGGTATGCTTTCTTCAACGTTGAACACAAGCAAGGAGGGCTTACTGCAATTGTCTTCAACACCAATCATCCGTTTTATGATCAGCTTCTGGAGTCTTTGGAACCCGATATAGGCGATGCCGAAACGGATAGTGATTTACTCGACCGAATTCATAAGGCTGCCGATACATTAGAATTACTGTTTGCCGCTTGGGCACGGTATGAAATGGAAGAAGTCACACACCAATCCCGTCTTTTCGAAACACGTCAAGAGTGGGGCAAAATGGCACGGTTTTTTCTAACAGAGAAAGAAGACTAAAAACATGCCGGTTGTTGATCCTGGAAAAGGCGTTATCGATCTTGTACTATCATCCGACAATAGAATAGTCATTGCAGCGCCCTATATTAAGTCGCATTCACTTCGTTCCTTGATTGCGCACATTCCAGATAGTATTACGGAGTTCGTTTGTATCACGCGCTGGCTGCCCGAAGACATTGCATCGGGCGTCTGCGATATCGAAATATTTGAGGATGTTACAAATCTAAGAGGCGGTGAGCTTCGTGTGCATCCACATTTGCATGCGAAGTTCTATTCGAATACCAACCAATGTCTTGTAGGTTCGGCGAATCTCACAGGCCGTGGGTTAGGGTGGCATACACCGGCAAACGTGGAATTGCTTGTAGCATTGCCCGGTGATTTTCCAGGACTATCTGATTGGGAGGCAGCTTTATTGGAGTCATCGGTTACTGCAACAAAAGAATTGAGAGATCAAATTCTCGCAGAAGCGGATCGAATACAGAAGCCTACTTACTATTCACCTGAAGTGGAGGAATCGGAAGAGCCAAATACCATTTGGGTCCCAACCTGCACGGTGCCAGACCGGCTTTGGAAGGTTTATCAGGGGTCAGGAGCCGACTCGATAGTGACGAGTGCCTATGACGCCGCGCAAAGTGATCTCGCTGCGCTTTCTCCTCCTCTTGGTCTCGATCAGGCACTATTTGAAGCCTATGTTTCAGGAATTCTCAAGCAGATGCCGTTCATTTCCGAAATCGATAGCTTGGCGTCAACAGGTGTTACTGATTTACAAGCACATCAGTTCCTTTCAGAGCGGCTGGATATTGAAGTGACATCTGCCGAGCATCCATGGCGCGTCCTAAAGCTATGGCTAATTCATTATTTTGGGGATTCATATCGGTTGGAGACCGGACAGGAAGTCCTCGTAAAGGGAAAGGAGATTCCATCTCGCTGATCCGTATTTCGGCAGAAAAACTTCATGGACATGGTGCCCTTGAACCGATTTCCTGTTGAATGTTTTCGATGGATGCCAGTGCGTTTCTTCGCTGATGAGTATCAGGCTCACTTCTGGCAAGTTCGTTAATTGCTCCTCTTAATAAAGAGTACAGCTCACTTTCGTTCTTTGCTGCCATTTCAAATCTAGTTACCAGTCTCATTTTTACCTCCTGTTTTGGAGGTCGCGTTTATTCACGACCTTTAATAAGGCTGCGTGTGCGTTGGATGTTAGGAGATGCACCTTTGGTCGAAATATATGGAGAAGCGTGACTCAAAAATACTTGCCACGCTTGCAGATTCTAATAATCTCAAGTGCTTAAACAGGTTTTATAAAAGGCTGATAAAAACGCCCCTCATACGAAAGGAGTAATAGAGGCTTGTAATATGAATTGTTGGCTCACTTAAAAAAAACTAAGAGAGCCGTTGGTTTATAAATCTAAAAGAGGAAGGACGCTGCGCCCCCTCAAATTCAAGAATAATGACGGTTTCCATTTGGCGCTAACGCTGAATAGACCCTCCGCAATTTTTCTGGATTTTTTCACCCCTGCCTAGTCGGCCTAGTCGCCAGAAGTTCATACGCGAGGCAAAAACGTTTCGCTTCGAACCTCAACAGCGAATTAAAGGAAACAGAGAAATGTGCAATGAAATCAGAATTTATGTGGCAGATTTAGCGGCTTATAATAACGGAAAATTACATGGCGTTTGGATTGATGCGACCCAAGACCTAGACGATATTCAAGAGCAGGTGAATACTATGCTGGCGCAAAGTCCAGAGCTAGATGCGGAAGAATACGCAATACATGATTTTGAAGGTTTTAACGGTTATCGTTTATCAGAATATGAAGGCTTAGAATCTGCTCATGAAGTCGCTTCGTTTATCGAAGAATATCCAGAGATAGGCGGGGAGCTTTTAGATTATTTTTCTGATATCGAAGAAGCTAGAAAAGCAGCAGAAGAAAATTATTGTGGCTGTTATAAATCTATGGCGGATTACGCGGAAGAATTAACCGAACAAACAAGCGAAATACCTGAGCACCTACAATATTATATAGACTATGAAAAAATGGGGCGCGATATGGAATTAAGCGGTGATGTGTTTACGATTGAAACGGCTTTCGAGGAAATCCATATATTTATGAACAATTAGAATTTAAAGCTGCCGGAGAAGTCCGGCGGCAAATTTTTGTTATTTTAAGGGGAAAAAAAATGTGCGCCGCCAAGAGAAAAGCATCTTGACGGCGCGAAAGACTATGTCTTCTGTATTTTTATAGCGCACATACGGGGTTTAATATAAATATTCCCGGCGTAAAAACCGTGCTTTGAGCGCTGATAAAATTTGGTAGGGAAAGCCCAAGATTAGGCAGATATTGATTGTAGCAACCGCCTTCCTCCCATGTCATGGTTTCGATTGAATCAATGCCGCCTTGTGATAATGGATCATAGCCAATTTCTACAATCCGATCCCCGTCCCACGTATAAATCGCGGTTAGATTGAGGGCGGCAGTTGTAGGATATTGCTCGTTGCTCTGCATGAATTTATCAACTTTCCCGCCATCGTCATACACTACAGTTAAGTATTCATTTTTGACTGGATCTAAATACAGATTCTGCGATGTTGCCGATTCAAGCTGGCCGTCAGCGCGCCATATAAAGTCGGTTCGCTGCGTTATGGTTCCGCCATTGACAATTTCCCGGGAGGCCAGCGTTCCATTGGCGTTGTAGTTATAGACTAAAGAAGGCTGCACGGCATTGGGGTCTGTGAGTGAAGAGATACGGCCATCACTATAGAGCACATCCAAAACGCTACTATTGCCAAAAGTATCGATGACGATTTGCTGTAATTGCCCATCATCACGATAACTATACGAAAATGTAATGCTCGTCATACTGCCATCTTCTTTGGTGTTTTCTATTGAAAATGTAAGCTGCTGCCCGCTATCAGAAAAGGTGATTTCATTCCTCGCCATGATGCCGTCTGCGCCATGTATATAAATATCCGGCGTTCCATCACCTAAATATTCATAATTGGATGTTACTGTTTTTGCATTATCGCTATAAGTGATGATTGAGCGCGCATCAATCAGGCCGTTTAAATCATAGTCATATTCAATTTTTGAAACTCGGTGATTACCATCGGTGATGACAGGATCAGGATCGCCGCCACCCGGCGCTGGATCAGGATCACTCGATCCGCCGCCGCATGCACTCAAAACAGTTGTTATTACAAAAGCGCTCGCCAGTTGCGCTAAACCCATATTCGCTAAATATTGCATATCCGTGACTCCTTATATCGATGTATGAAAGAAAAAATGTGGTTAAGTTTTTTTGATGGGCAAAGCGCTCTGGCGCGTGGAGGCTATTTCACGCCAAGGTCAATAAGGAACCCTTTTGTTAGTATTTCCATAAGTTTTTTTGAGGGCGCAAGGGCGGTATTTTTTAGCAGGTAACTGCGCGCAATATGGCTCTGAGGCTACGTTTTGCGGATGGGAAGAAAAGGTTCCTTTTTGTCTATCATTCAATGGAAGAAAAGATTCATGCTTAGGACTCAACAACTTATGGCTAATTTCACGGGTAAGGTCATTGGTTATGCACGCGTATCAACAGAAGAACAGCATCTTGATCTCCAATTCGACGCACTTGAAGAGGCCGGATGTGGTCGCATTTTTAGCGATCAAGGCATCTCTGCCGTAGCCAAACGCCGGGATGGATTTGAACAAGCTTTGGAGGCGCTGGATGATGGTGATATTTTTGTGATATGGAAGATGGATCGCGCATTTCGCTCACTGCGCCATGCGTTGGATATTTTGGAAGTATTCGAGCAGCGTAATATCGAATTCAGATCACTCACTGATCAGATTGATACAACAACGCCAATGGGGAAATTCATGTACCAGATCCGCAATGTTTTTGCCGAGCTTGAACGTAGCCTTATTAGCGAGCGCACAAAAGCCGGAATGGAAGCTGCGCGCAAACGAGGCGCGCAAATTGGTCGTCCAAGAAAACTCACGCCCGAGAAAATCCTGTGGGCTAAGTCTCAACTTGAGTCAAATGCTCAAGTAACAATGGCGGCTCTTGCCAAAAAGCTTGGCGTTTCCAGTAAGACTTTAAGACGGGGCGTGAATGGTGACTATTAAAATGTACCTTCAAAAAGTATCTCTGATTGAAATTCAGTATTCAACAAAGTCAAAATCTCAACTGGTAAATATTTTTGTGGATCATCGTAGCCAATTAAATATTTAGAAAGTTTGCGTGGCATATATTCTATGCCGTCTTTTTCAATATAAAGAGCAGTTGAATGAAACGAGGTATTGGTGTAAATGTATAACGAGACAAGGGGTCTCGTTAATTCAACTGTTATGCATCAAAATCAAAGGAGGAAAACAATGATTGTCGAAATTACCACCTATAAACCAGTAGATGGTGTAACACATGAAGAACTTGTGAGTGCATCGAAGGAATTTGACAAAAATTACTGTGCCAGATGTAAAGGGCTAGTCAGTCGTCATTTTCTAAAAACTGACGATGGCTATATGGATATTTTTAACTGGGAAAGTAAAGCTGATGTTGAACACGTGCAAGCTACTTTTATGCAAGATACTGACGCACTTGCATTTGCGAAATATTTAGATCCAAAAACTCTCACCATGCAAAACCATGAAGTGTTGGATATCTATGAGCCAAATCACAAGTAAAAAGCGTACAGCAGATTTAACAAAAAATAAGTCCATTATGGCCAACTTACAGTGCATTCCCAGCATTGGTCCAAAGGTGGGAGAAATGTTAGTAGAAATAGGCATTTCAAAAGTCTCTGATTTACGTGGTGAAAACCCTGAACGACTTTATGAAAAAATTTGTGCGTATCGTGGCGAGCTGATGGATCGTTGTGTTCTCTATCATTTTCGGTGTGCAGTCTACTTTGCAACTAATAAACAACATAAACCTGAACTTCTTAAGTGGTGGAGTTGGAAAGATGAATAAAAAAGGCATAACAAATAGCTCTAGCGGACAATTCAAAGTGGCGCTAAGCACGGCGTTAGCCCAATAAAAAAAGGAGGCACCATGAAGACTAAGGAATTATCAACATGCTTCATCACAAATGAAGTAGATGCATGCCGTGAGTTCTATCAACATCATTTTTCAGCAAAGGCAATTTTTGATGCTGGCTGGTATGTCAATTTACGGATAGCCGGAGATGGGCCTTCCATTCAATTTATGCAACCGCAAAATGATATGCCAACATATAGCGGTTCAGGAATCATGCTCAACTTCAATGTTGAGGATGTAGATAAAGAACATGCAAGATTAACAAAGGCTGGACTACAAACTGCTATGCCATTAGAGGATCATCCATGGGGAGATAGAGGATTTTCCGTTATAGACCCTATTGGTAACTCTGTTTACATCTATTCTGATCGTGAGCCTACAAATGAATTCAAACAATATTTCAAGGACTAACAAAAAGTTCAATAACGCACATACTCAGCGTACAGTGCCAAACTCTAGTAAAAAAGTTTCACTGATGGGAATTCAGTATTCAACAAAGTCAAAATCTCAACTGGTAAATATTTTTGCGGATCATCGTAGCCAATTAAATATTTTGAAGTATTGCGTGGCATATATTCTATGCCGTCTTTTTCAATGGAAAAGATAATCATATTATGAAGGTTCCATCTTGCGTATTTTACCCTGTAACCTTTACTTTCCAATAGCTGTGCAATACGTATCGTTTCAATATTGCCATCGCCATCATCATAACCGAATTTCGCAAAGGCGTGGCTCCAATGATAGGAGTTACCGCAGTGTTCGCATTTGTGATGTGCCATAATTTGTTTTCCTTATCTATGCATTCACCCATTTAAAGTTCCGGCTCAAAATCGTTTGCAGGATTACCTCGTTCAAACCCGCCAATGCTATTTTTACTCTGCTGTTTAGCTTTTGTAGGCGTCTTGTATTGCCCGCGTTTTTTTTCTTCTTCATGGTTGGCAGCGCGCGATATTTCACGGATAAGATTTTGACGGTCTTTTTCGTGCTTGGCCTGCAATTGGTTTAACTGGACTTGCAAAGATTGACGTTGGATAAGCTGTTTTTGAATAAGACTTTCACGCTCATTTTGATCCCGCATATGCGCTAGCTTCGTTTCTTTTTCGTTTTGTTTACGGTGTTTCCAATAGGTTCCGGTGAGCTTGTCCCAAATACCTTTGAAGCCTTTACGAATTCTTGTAACTCGTTTTAGCTCTTCTTTTTGCCAGCGCGTTTCCTGATAGGTTTTTTGCGCAGAGCGATCAATGCGATGCTGAGCCGTCATGGCTTGTTTGGTTTTGAGTAATGGCTTTAAAGCCTTTTGATGGTCTGTGCTTTGTTCCTTGATAAACCTTTTGAAAAGCGTCGATACGTTCTTTGAGATTTCAGCTTTGACTTGATCGATGGAAATCAGGTCATCGGCTTTGCCAATACGCGTTTCAATTTCTTTCTTTTTTGCGACTAATTGGCGGGTGAGGGAATATACCTCGCCATGGATATCGACGACCACAAAGCCGCGCCGATCTCCCTTGGCTAAGTAATAGCCGCGCTCTTTGAGCGCTTGGCTAAAGGATTTTTTATTATCACTGATTGCCCAGCATTCCTGTAGCTGGGCTTTTATGACTTTGGGGTTCTGATTTGTACGCGCGGCCTGTTCCCACTCGCTCCTAGTAAAATTCAGAGGGTTCTTTAGTCTCTTATCGATAAATCCTTGCGGTAATTGCCAGCCATGATCCAGATAGAGTTGCTTTGATATTTCATTTAGCCTGTTTTTAAAATAGGGCTGATCAATGGCTTTCATCTCATTGGCATCAATTCTGCTCCAAACACAATGCGCATGACGACGACCATGTTTTTCATGAAAGACGATAATGCGGGGCTGATTTTCAAACCCCAGTTTTTTCTCGATGCGCTCTAATGCGTCTTCAAAATCTTTTTCCGCTACGTCTTCATTTTGTGGAGGGCTAAGAGAAAGCGAGAACATAAAGCGCGAACACCGCGTGCCTTTGCTAATCGCATGGATTTCATCTAAAGCATCGCTGATATTATCGGAGGCAAAGCCAGATATTTCATGGATGGTCACATGCTCGTTCTTTTCACCATTTAGAAGGTGGCGAGCAAGTTGGCGCGCGCCGCCGCGCTTACTGGCTTTCAGGATCATCGCTTTCACCTTCGGTTTTATCTCTATTCGAGCCTTGTAGCCCTAAAGCCTTCATTAGGGTTTTTCTGATCCAGTGAACCGAACTATTAGCCTCATTGAGGGCTTTTAGCACATCGACATTGACGGGCAGGGAACCGGAATTTGCGGCCTTGGCGAGCTGGTTAATATTATTGGCTATGCGCGATTGCCCGAACAGGGCGAGTAATTTTGCCAGCTCTTTTTGGTCTTTGACCGGCTTTTTACCGCGCGTGCGATTTTTAGGGATTTCATCACCAAAAATAAGCCACCTTATATATGCAGCCAGCGGACGATCTCCGGTAGCTAGCTCTAAAGTCTTGCGCTCATCTTTGGTAAAACGCATGCAAAACGGAGAAGGGTAGTTATATTTATGATTTTTCGGGGGTTTATCCAGCCTTTTCTCAGACATTTTCCACCCCCTTGCTTGCACGAGGTGATTGTGCGCTGTTACAATCCGCCGCTTCGAAGGTGCGGACTCCCTCTATTGAAGATAGTAACGCGCCAAGGGTGGGTGGTTTAGAGGCAATGTCGAAGGCCGTTATCAGCGGTAGATAGAGTTGGCAATCAGCCCCCGCTACCAAATATAAAAAAGCCAGGTTTTAACTAACCTGGCTTTTTTTATGCCTGAATTTCAAGGATTATCATTAAAAAGTGATAATTTTTGCTTTATAGTTAGGGGTAATTCAATGCATGGTTAAAATAGGATCCTGATTAAGTGCTCATCTGATTATTCAGGCTATTTTTAACTATGTAGAGCTTTTTAGAACAGGTATACTCATAATGTCTAACCTTAACCGTTGTTTGTTTTCCATTGTAGAGTCCCCCTTACATCCGAATTTTTCGAAAGTATACCAAAACAATGGTATTTCAGAGGTCCGTTTTAACTCTATGCGTAAAGCGCTTGCAGCATTAAAAAATCAGACACCAGATTATATTGTGGTTGAGTTTTTTTATGGCTATGGTAACAATTACGCAGGGGTTAATATTAGCAATCTTGACGTGATGCTTTATAGCTTGCAGAAATATGCTCCGAAAGCGAAAGTTATTGTGATGGTCGACAAAAAAGAGCGCAAATACGTCGATAAATTAAATGAAATTCTGCCGCTCTACAGCATTCTGCAATACCCC